>Ga0214542_1004087_pt1 | contig 29179 bp, 17 predicted proteins | sample CNSS1metaG_FD_160096 | JGI IMG/M metagenome (GOLD analysis project Ga0214542, IMG submission 160096) | Root nodule microbial communities from cowpea collected in UCLA plant growth center, Los Angeles, California, USA - CNSS1 | ecosystem: Host-associated > Plants > Roots > Nodule | place: USA...
AAAAATATCTTAATAAATTTATTTATTTTTTATTAAATTTAATTTTATGCTTTATTATTTATTAGCATTAAATGTTATATTTTATAAAATAAATAAAAAGATACCTATTTTAATTCTTATCAATTCCCAATATATACTTTTATTATTTAAAAAATTCCAAAACATTAAATTTCTTATACATAATTTAAAAAATTAAAAACAAAAAAAAATTCATATAACATAAATAAAAATAAATAAAAAATGTTGGGGGGGCACGGCTCCCCCCTGTCCCTTCGTTGGTCCGCCTCTGCACAGAGGTACGCCAAAGAAACATGTGCGCCACAAAGACATGCAAAGGCAAGATGCATGGTGGAGGTGTGGTGGAGGTGAGGCACCACCCTCGGCAAGGAATGGTTAGCAAAAAGGTTGGGTGGCCATGCAAGGTGGGTTGAATGGAGGGCCACACACTTTAGTTGTTGGATAGTGGTGGAGATGTTAACACTTAAGTCAAAATATCATTATCCCTTCTATAATTAAATATTGTTTAACTCTCAAGTTAAAATGCGAAAGGGATGCACAAGGGTAGGGATGTCAATGGGGTAGGCCGAGTAGGTACAAGTAGTAGCTTCTTATACCCTACCCATTGGATAAATATTTGTTCCGTATTAGTCCCCATATTTGTGCGAATATTCGTTATATGAGTATTTGCATATTATTTTAGTATTCACGAATATTGATAGGTACCCGCGGGTATTAACCAAAAAAAATATTTAACAACATATTTTAATTGTAAATTCAAATAAAATATAATATATAACATTTATAAATTTTAAACAAAGTCCAAATAATTCATTTAAAGAGTGTTGAATGACAATTTATAAAGAAATGAAATTTTTTTAAAACCAATTCATAAAAAGTAACTCATTCAAAATCAATGTGTTAATATTCTAATCATGTTCTTTTTTTTTTAATTTAAATTAGAGTGTAGCAGATACAACTATCCACGAGTACATATACTATCAATACCCATCCTATTAACATGCGAGTATAAACTCGTTCCCGTTACCCACAAATATTCATTACAATATCTATTTTCTACCGATTACATATTTCATACGAGGATACCCGCAAGTAATAGTTTTTTTGACATGTAGAGAGGAGGTGAGGCACCACCACTAGTAAGGACTGGGTGGCCGTGAGAGATGGGTTGAATGGCGAGGTACACACCGTAGTTGTTGGATAGTGGTGGTGGTAGGTGATAACACCTAGTCTCTTCGATTTCTATGATTAAATAATGTGAGTTAAAATGATATCACATATAATGTTTTCATTGAATATCAAAACTTTTTTCTTTTAAAAGGTATCGAAGCACCCCCACACAAATATATAAACATAATCAATTATACATATTTATAATTATTATTAACAAGTGAATTTTAAGCTTAATTCGATCTTACAAAATTGACTTTTAAAATTATGTTTGCATCCGCCTTTTATATATATATATATATATATATATTAACTTAACCTTATACGTGACTTCCAAAAATTGTTGTCCATATATATATATATATATATTAACTTAACCTTATACGTGACTTCCAAAAATTGTTGTCCACTCATAATTGATAATTGATTATATAGCTCTATGATAATTATAGGTTATATAATGATTTGTACTTAATAATAAATAATTACAAAATAATATTAAAATGAAAAAAAAATCATTAATGAAAAATAAATTATCATAACTGCTAAAAGTTTTTTTATATTTTGTTTAAATTTTCTACTTAAATTTGCAATAAACCAGATTTTTTACAAAATTTTAATAATTAGAAAATATGAAATACCTATAACTATATATAAAGAAATGTTTTCTTTTCTATTCCTATTTCAAAATTTTAATTTTATCTTTTAATTATTTATTAAATTTTTTAAAATTAGTAGTTACTTTTACATTTTTTTTTAAATTGTCTATCTTTTTTCTTTTTTTTTGTCTTTCTTTTTACTTACTTTATTTATTTATTTCTTCCTTGTCAAGTCGATCCATAGGAAAATAATTGCTTACAACTCTGAACTGCTTCACCCCACCAAATAATTCATTCAATATTTACCAAACACAGTAGACGAGAGGAAACAAAATAAATAAAGAGGGAAGGAAGGCATATAAATAGTATTATTTCTTTTAGACTTAATTATTGACTTAGTCTTGTTTTTGAATTCAATTTAAACTTCTGATTAGGGATGACAACGAGGCGGGGCGGGGACGGATTTTGCTATCTCATATCCATTTCCGTAAAAAAAATTCATCCACATCCCCATACCTAAATTCAACGGGTATCAAACTTTTATTTCATTCCCATCCCCACTGAGTAACGGGTATAATCTCGTACCCATACCCGTACCCGTTTTTCTATTACTTCAATATAACTTTTAATTAATTTTTATAAAATAAAAAAAAATTACGGTAAAAAAAACTTAATATTATCAAATATTCAATATTAGGAGGATAGTTGTTTCTTCGATATCAAATACTTTTAAATAAATCATAATTGTTTACAAATTTCATGAGAATCAAAACATTTATTAAATTTGCAAATTGCAAACATTAATGAATATATTTTTATTTTTTTTTTAAATTTAAAAGAAAACAAATATTCAAATTAAAATATATTTTAAATGTTTGTTTACTTCAATTTTTTAAATTCTAATGTATCTCTTTTTTTATACAGTAATAAAAATGATAATACATCACTTAATCAAAATGACGCAAATAAAAAATAATAAACATAATAATAAAATTTTAACATAGATATTGTATCTTTTGAATTCTAATATATGTTGGATGGTGATAAAAAAATATTCATGACAATTACATTAAATTTTGATATTGTAGTAAATAAAAGTTATTTATACAATTATAGTGAAAAAATTACAGTATGATTGATATAATGAGTTAAAAAATAAAAAATAATTAGATAAAATATATTGAAATAATATTCTACATGATGAAAATAAACAACAAATAAAAATATTAAAAAATTAACAAATGTGTGCCTTAGAAACAAAATGAGAAACTATTGAAAGAGACCGCACAAAGGAAAATAAATGTATAATTAAGGGTTATGATAAAATGAAAAATACCTTAAACATCTAATAACACTTTTCAAATATCAATATATATACTCAATGGTTGAGAGAAATAATTATTTTACCAAAACAAAAGAGTTCTTTAAATGAAACAAAAGTTAATAAAAATAAGTAAAGATTTTTTTTATATTACCTAGTAAATGAAAGGTTTATGCTATTAAACACTTAAATTAAGAGTAATAAACATACTCATGTGAAAGGAAAATATAGAATAAATAAAAATATTAAAATATGAGACATAAAAAAAATTTAATTGACATATATCATTTTAACATAATTACATAAATGTTAATGATAAGATGAAAAATATTTTGGAGATGCAAATGAGTTTCATGACAAACCAAATAATTAGAAGAAATAAAAAATTGAATATATATATATATATATATATATATATATATATATATATAATTACTTAATTAATTGTGAATATTTTAATAATTTAAACGATGAGAGAGATATGGCGGGGACAAGTATTATGGCGAGGATATGTATATCCCCATAACTATCCTCATACCCAGTTGTAAAAAGTCGGGGATTCCCCATACCCATACCCATACCCAGTCAATGCGGGGATTTCCCGTCAAAACGAGGACGGATTCGGGCAATATCCACGGGGACGAGTTTATTTGCCATCTCCACTTCTAATCTTTTAAAAAGATTCAATTTAGTCTTCCGTTTTACTAAAACATTTAATTTTGTCTTTTTCAATTTGAGATTAAATTAATAATTAAGTTTAATATCAACTTATACGTACGTGTTAAAATAATTTCTTAAAATTTATACATCAAATCACTCTATTTAAATGTAAACAAATTTGAGTATTTAGACGAGAGATAAAGAATTAAATAATTTGAGTATTTAGATGAAGTGATTTAATATATAAATTATAAAAAAATGTTTTAATATGTATATACAAATTATAATTGAACTTAATTATTAATTTGGCCTTAAACAAAAGAATAAAAAAGATTTTTTTTAAATGATTAAATTGAATCAAAATTAATTAGAAGTTAAATTGAACATTTTTAACACATTGAAGAGTTAAATTTAAAAACAAATAACAAGACAACTAAAATAAATCAAAGTAACATGTTAAAGAACTAAATCACTGCCTAGAGAATTATAGGAAAAAATAGAAAGTTATGAATTTTTTTTCTTCTTTTCCCGTCTCTATTCAACTGTAACTCACGTAGTCTACAGAACTGCTCTTAATATCATATCCGTACCGAACTTTTTAAACTAATCTTCTCATACAACTTTAAAAAAAAGAACTTTTTGAATTAAAATTCAAAACAGTCTATCATCTTTGGAAGAATATTTGGAGAAAATGGTCTGGTGCAAGAGGTCCTGAATTCAGTACAGTGGCGCAAGACAGCAAAGGAATCAAAAGCTTCTGATTCCCAAGAAAATGGGAAGATTACCATGGAAGCATGAATTGCACGCTGTTCCTCATGACCTCGGGATACGTAGTGATCTATGGTGCGGGAGATTGTACACAGTGATATGCTTTCAACAAACCCAACCGCTTTTTTTATTATTTCTATCTAATCACTATTTAAATTTAATTACATGCATAATAAATATTAAGAAACAATTCTTATCGCATTGGTAAAGGCTATCTATATTTGGTCGTATCTTTTTCGGACAATAGAAAATGTTAGTATTCAAGAATCTGTGGCTTAATTTTAAGACTGTAATATTGTTTTATGGTTTTAAATAGTCATATCATGATTTCAATTGTTTATGAAACCACAACCACCACCACATCACGTTTGTTGCATGCATGTTTTTTATGCTGCACAGATCATTTTCTTCAATTTTTGTTTTATCTTTTAGATCCCTGCAACCAATCCTCTTATTCCATCTTGTAACAATATTTGCAGATTATTTATGTAACGTGTTCATTGTCGATGTGAATATAACTTTTACAACAAGTTCTATATCTACTTGAAATTAGAAAGAAATATAAGCATGCACAACATCATATCATATCAGACGACCTAATTGCAAATTTTCCTAATTATTTTGATGTAATTTACTTAAAGGGGTTTGAAAGGTAAACTATATTATCAGAGACTTTCCTTATGTAGCACGAAATGGACTTTAGAATCTGGTTAAGTTCTGGATTTAACTACATATGTAGTAATTGCACACTCACAATTAGTTTCAGGGTTTTAACCTACCCAACTAAGAGCGTGCTCAAACGGTTAATTAGGCACGCAGAATCGGGCCGAACCAAACAACTCCCACACCTTAATCTCCCCGTCTAGGCTTCCGCTGAATAGCCTAACGACGCCGTTTGAGTCATCGTCACCTCCCGGAAAGGCCACCAACGACTTCACCGGTTTCTCGTGCCCTTCCAACACCGCCCTGCAACTATACCCACTCCTCCCTCTCTCCCGTTGCCAGATCCTAACCGTTAGATCCGCGGACGCACTCGCCAACAAACCAGCCACGTGGATAAGACACAGTATGGCTCCACTGTGACCCCTCAACGTCTCCATCTTCACCGCGCCGTTTTCCTCACACCCCCACTCCCACCGGCATATTTCGCCGTCGCAACCGCCGGAAAACAAGCCCGCGCCCCCGCCGTCCAACGCAAGCGCATTCACCGTCGACTTCTGCCTCCCAATGGTGCTCACCAACACGTGCCGTTTCGCCTCGCAGTCCCTTCTCCAAACCTTGATGCTCCCATCCGTGGATGCCGTATATACGGTGCCATCTCGGTTAACAACCAGAGCGTTGATCGCGTCCTCATGCGCTTTGACGGACTCCAAACATCGGAAACTGAACAAGTCCCAGACCTTAAAGCTCTTATCCCACGAAACCGAATACATGAGCCTCTGGTTCACGGCTAAACCGGAGACGGTGTCGCAATGCTGGATCCAGAGCCTGGACTTGTGGCGGCGCACGCTGACGTAGTTTCGCGGAACGATGCAGCGACGGAGACGGTCGGTGACGGTGGGGAGGGAGGAGAGGAGACGATGTCGTTTGGAGGGAGTGATGAGCCAGACGCGAATCTTGCGGTCTTGGTGAGCGGTGAAAACCCTTGAGTTGGTGAAGGCGATGGACTTGACAAAGCCTGAGGCAGGGCTTTGGTTGAAGGCGTCGATGTGGGTGTAATGCGAGAGGTCGAAGACGTTGATGAGATTTAGGGAGGCGGCGTAGAGGAGGTTACGGTGGACCGCGAGACAGGTGATGTGGGGTGTTAGGGTTTTGAGGGAAGCCACGCACCGTTGTTGGAACTTTTCGGAATGGTTCATTTTGGAAGTGAAGGGTGGAGTGAATGAAGATGGAGTAGCTGAAGCGGGAACATAAGTAATGGTTGGAATGTGGTGTTGTAATGGCACGTGGCATGTGTGTGAGGCTATACACTTGGCAGATGCGGAATGCTCCGCTGAGTAGCTTGGTGGGGTAATAAAGCAAGTGGTGGGCTCCACCTAAAGATTTGTTGGACCCAACGAATCACCTTAGTCAACCTGGTGCTTCTGCCCAATGTAAATAAGGAAAGAAATGCAGAAATTTTATATGCAATGCAACAGTGTTTCGGTTTTTTTATGTATTAAATTAATTCAAATTATTCTATTGCAAATTTAAGCCACATTTTAATTTCAATATTTATTACAATTGTTATCAATAAAATATAGATTCATTCAAGACTCTTCTTCTTTTTTTAATGTAGATTCCTTCATAACTCTTTCGGACTATAAACAATTCAATCCACTTATTAAACAGTCTTACTAACATTTAATTGAATTACTTTCATACGAAAAGTAGAAGTAAAACATGAAAACAAAATCTTTTAGCTAATTCACTAAATGTGACAAAAATAATTAAAAATTACTGTATGAGAATTTTTTTCTTATATTTAAAATCTAAAGAAGTATCATGAAAAATTCAAATTATTTCTGGGCATAACCATAAAAAAAAAAAAAAACCTTGAGGCCTTTTTTCTTTTTTTTTCTATAAAAAATCATATTTCATAGTTAGTGGATATATAAAATGGGATGACCATGTTGTATCTTTTAGTTTCTCTCTCACACACACACACATATTGTATTTTCTTTCTAACCTAATTGAGAGAATGAATTTTTGTACCATAAATCATAGATATAAATTTTGTATTACTATAAAACTATTACTGTCTAATTTATATAAAATTGATATATTGTATATTTTTTAAATATATAATTGTTTGATCACCTGACTGTTGTCATTTTAAACAAATGCATAATAATAACATAAAATTTTTAACGAATAAATCATCGGAATTCACTTTTATATAAGTTTATTAATTATGTAAAAAAAAGTTATACCAGTTTAATTTGATCTGTATTATCTGTATAACACACCAGTGAAATAAAAAACATAATAAGGTTTACTACTAACTGATTTATTATGATAATATTTTTTTAAAGAAAATCACAATACAACAATATAACTATTTGGATAGCTTACCATATTTATATATAATTAATGTACTACTATTTTTTTAATATATTATCTAATTTCTTATTATATAACTTTTATACTTTATAGTCAATTTTCACGGTTATTTATTATTCTTCATCTCTCTTAATTTTATGATAAATGTATAAAATCATTAAAATTTTATTAATTCGACAAGGAAAAAACGAACGAAAGAATGAAAAAAAATGTAATTTTAAGCTTATAATTAAAATTAAAAATAACAGTCTAAACAATTTAAAAAAAAAATTAATACATACAATTGTATAACAAAATTGGAAAATGGTGTATATACATGCGGCAAGTGAAAAAGCCATAATGCATTAGGATAGCTCTATTGATGTTTATTCGATCTAGCTGGCTAGGTCGTCCATTATTACTTCAAACAATGGAGACACACACATGATAGTGAGTTAAATTTTATTCTTTTTAAAAAGTGTGATCATTAGTTATCTTTCTATATACTATTTTACGTTAAAAATTTCGAACAAATTCTAACTTTCTTATTCATATCCACTTTAATTTAACCTTTTTTCATTCTTTAATATTTTCACATCTTTCTCTTTCTCACGTAATTATGCTCATTTTCTCTTAGCTTGTGAACCCTTTTTCGTTGGCAAGTTTATTTACCAACCTTCGTTTTCACTGAAATCACATTATTCTGTGTTCTTCAGGTATCATCTATACCAAAGGCAAATGTAAAATTTTATAACATTTTCTTACATGACTAAATCTCTTAATTATGTTAAAAGTTTCATATTTAAGAAATTTTGAGTCCTTTTCACTGTAGTTAAAAGTGTCACGATATATTCTTGCATTACCTTAAAGAAATCCCTAGACATCGACAGTTACTTTATTTCTTTTATTTTTTAACAGTTTAATTTTGATATATATTATTGGTGTAGTAGGTATTTTCACATGGTTAACCATATAAAAGTCATTTTAGATGAGTTAATAATTATTACAAAAAATATTAATAAATAATACATGAAAAAGTAGTTATATTGAAGAATGTATCATACCTTTATATTCAAACCATGAATGTATTACAATTTTAATACTTAAGTTTATAATATAGAAAAAAAAAACTAGATGTTTTAAGAAAAGTTAAGATTACTTTAGTTAACCCATGAATTTTTGTAAACTTTTCAAAATCAACATAGTGACTTTTGTTATTCATCCACTATAAGCAAACTTTATTATATTTATTTATTCTGTGATCTTTCTCCGCATATAAACTCTGAATCCTATTTCATTGATTGCATCTGTTACTTCCTCTATGAAAGTTCGTTTAATTAATAAATAAAGTACATGTACATTATTTGCATCAGTCTGAATTCTATTGTTGGGAGACATTATTAGGATACCTGTGCAAGAAACATGAGTTTGATGCAATATGTAGAATCCCACCGAATAGGAATAAAATATGTTGTGTGGCCCTCGAATATTACAAAACATGTAAATGGCAATCACAAAAGCATTAAACAAGGGTGAAGAGTGTATCATAGGGTTCCATTTAAAAACTAGTTGTGCTTACGTGCCTGCACAGAATCATATCATTCGTTTAGCGCTCTAGCTATGAAACGTGTCATTCTATGTCTCATTTTTGTCATTACTTCTCTCCAATAGAGTTGCACCCAAAATTATATTCTTTTTGGTTCATGGAATGTAGCAAAAGTTTCTGTATATTTTATAATGGGATCAAACTTAAGTTTTCTTCATTCATGATTATGTGCATATATGTAACAAACCACTTAAGTTGATTTTAATATTCCAATAATATGGAGTAAAACGCATCTATATCGTTGATTCCAATGGAGGGAGAGTAGGGGGATACGATTCCTTGGTGCCTTTTTCTGAGTGAACAAAAAGGTCATGAAGATAAATTAGTGCGCTGACTTAAGTGCTGACCACGTCTCTGGGAACACTTAGGTTTCTAGGCTCTGTTTAAGAGTTTTGAGATCTTCTTTTCATGTTATGGTTGGAAAAAAGAAAAAAAGAACATATTGAGTATTTTTTTTTGGGGAAAAATCGTGTATAATTTGTTGTAAAATTTGGTTATTGCATTTGCAATTTGGTCGGCTAGAACAGTTTCGATTTGGTATTTACAATATTATGATCGTGGTTGACTGTTACAAGATATTCATCATAAGTTATTTTAACTTATCACCATCTCTCATTTACATCACCTATAAATAGGTGGTCTTTTGTTCTCCTAAAAACACCTCAATTTTTTTTGGCTCTCTTCTCTCTCTTTCATTTTCTTTTGTTGTCGTGGTTTTAATTTTTTCATAAAGAGAAATATTTTCTTGCTAGTTCTAAGATTGTTGGGACAATTGCTAATTTTGAGATCTTCGAAACAATCTGAAAAGTTCCTGTTGTATCCTACGAGACTTGTGCAACACACTGCGCATAAGTCCTTAAGAACAGTGAATCTACACGTATCAATAAGTGTTATTTTGTTTTTAGTTTGTCAGTTTTCCAACATAATTTTAGTTAATTTTATTTAATTTTTAACTGTTTTTTTTTTTTGAAAAATAAGTTATTGACCATTTAACACATACAAAATTAATTAATTTTTCATGATCCGTCAACATTTTCGTTTTTGTCAAATGTAGGTGTAATTGATGTTTATTATATATGTCTATGATTACTAGAGCAGGCTAAGTTTGATTAAGGCAAAGTGCAGCTTTTTGTGTCTCCATTATCTATTTGCCCAATTAGAATGTGCCAAATATATAATGCACTGTTCCTTCTCATGCATGTGCCTGTTTATAAAGCTTTATTTTCTCTGCATTTTATAAAAAGAAAAATATTAAAAACTTACAGAGTACGTCTCCTTGTCTCCACCATTACAAATAATTACATAGTGCTTATTTAAAATATATAGTTTAATAATAACACTTATCAAACATCACATAAATTAATTTGTTAAATTATATAATAATTTTTGAAGTATATAATGATTTCTCGTAGAATTTTACGGTGAGATCGAAGATTATGATTGCCTTCATTCATACACACACACACACATATATATATATATATATATATATATATATATATATATATATATATATAATTTCATGTTTTATTGAATAATAAAAGGGAAAAAATAAATAATTGGGTTATTTTTTTTTTAAATAAGTGGAGATCGAAGACTAAAAAAATTAACAAGATGAAGAAATTATTGAATAACCAATTATTATCAACGGTATCAGTTATCCACAAAGTTGGTTACTCAAATTATAAGTTAGAAGAATTGAAGATTAATTTGAGAATATGGAGTTTTAGAAGATAAAAAAGATATATCCAACATAAAATTTTAGTCCAAGTTGCAGGTCCAAAACAGTTTCGTGTCATTCGACCAACGAAGGATCACTTGTCCAATGAATCATGTTTTCCCCTCTCTCTCCATCAAGGTTGATAGGAGGGAGAGGGAGATGATGACATCATGTAAATTACACCGTGTGTTGTTCACCTTAAGTGGATTAAAGGTGAAAATATGTAGATTTACACTAAAGTTTGTGAGTCATTGGATAGATGTGATAGATTATAAATTATATCTAAATCAAAAAAAAAAGATTACCAAATTATCCTTTATTTTAAAAATAATTAAAAATAATCATTATATAAGTTTGATTTGTAGTATAAAAAATATTAGAATGTACAAATGATAATAACATTTTAATAAAAAAATATTTATAAAATAATATAATAAAAAAATTTATAATTAATAATTACTTTTTAAACCTTATTTTACAATAATTTTCAAATGTTCGTAAGTAATTATTTTTGTAAAATAATTTCAAAAGCCATATTTTAAAACATTTTCTTAATTAAGTTGAAAAATAAATATTGGACATAATTGTAATCTTGATATCACCCTCAAACCATTGTATAACAGATATGATTGAAAAAATTTCTCTCTTCCTTCCCCTTTCTCCCTCCAGGTTGATTGGAGGGAGAGGGAGAGGATGACATCAACTGGAATACAATGTGAAGTTTGTGTTGTTCACTTCAAGTGGATTAAAGGTGAAAGTGGGTGAATTTAGAGTAAAGTTTGTTAAAGTTTATGAGTGATTTGATGGATGTGATAGATTAAAAATTATATATAAATCAAGAAAAAACAAGATTACCAAATTATCCTTTATTTTAAAAATAATTAAAAATTATCATTATATAAGTTTGATTTTTCGTATAAAAAATATTAAAATGTATAAATGAAAATAACATATTTTAATAAAAAATTATTTATAAAAAAATTTAATAAAATGTTTTATAATTAATAATTACTTTTTAAACCTCATTTTATAACAATTTTCAAATTTTCGTAATTAATTATTTTTGTAAAAATAATTTCATAAGTCATATTTTTATATCATTTTCTTAATTAAGCTGAAAAATGAATTGTGAACATAATTGTAATCTTGATATCATCCTGAAACAATGACATAATAGAGATGATTAAAAAATAGAAGAATTTCCCTCTTCCTTCCCCTCTTTCTCCCTCAAGGTTGATTAGAGGGAGAGGATGACATCAAATGAATTACAATGTGAAGTTTATGTTGTTCACTTTAAGTGAATTAGAGGTGAAAGTGGGTGAATTTAGAGTAAAGTTTGTTGAAGTTTGTGAGTAATTCGATAGATGTGATACAATAAAAATTATATTTAAATCAAGGAAAAACAAGATTACCAAATTGTCCTTTATTTTAAAAATGATTAAAAATTATCATTATATAAGTTTGATTTGTTGTAGAAAACATATTAATATGTATAAATGAAAATAAAATATTTTATTAAAAAAATATTTATAAAATAATGTAATAATAAAATTTATAATTAATAATTACTTTTTAAACCTTATCTTAGAAAAATTTTCAAATTTACGTTATTAATTATTTTTCTAAAAATAATTTTAAAAGCCATATTTTTAAATCATTTTCATTATTAAGCTGAAAAATAAATTGCAGACATAATTGTAATCTTGATATCACCCTCATACCATGGAATAACAAAGATGATTTAAAAATAGAGGAATTTTCCTCTTCCTTCCCCTCTCTCCACCAAAGTTGATTGGCGAGAGAGGGAGAGGATGACATCATGTGGATTACTGTGTGAAGTTTGTGTTGTTCACCTTAAGTGGATTAAAGGTGAATGTGTGTGGATTTAGAGTAAAGTTTGTGATTTTTTTGATGGATGCGATAGATTAACAATTATATCTAAATCAAGGAAAAACAAGATTACCAAATTGTCCTTTATTTTAAAAATTATTAAAAATTATCATTATATAAGTTTGATTTGTCGTATAAAAAATATTAACATGTATTAATGAAAATAACATATTTTAATAAAAAAATATTTATAAAATAATGTAATAAAAAAATTTACAAATATTAATTACTTTTTAATACTTATTTTATAACAATTTTCTAATTTTTGTTATTAATTATTTTTGTAAAAATAATTTCAAAATCCATATTTTTACATCATTTTCATAATTAAGCTGAAAAATAAATTGCGGGGACATAATTGTAATCTTGATATCACTCTCAAACCATTGCATAAAAGAGAGAATTGAAAAATATTAGAATTTCTCTCTTCCTTCCCCTCTCTCCCTCAACGTTATTGGAGGGAGAGTTACAAGATGAATTCAAGTGGATTAGAGTGTGAAGCTTGTCTTGTGCACTTTAAGGGGATTAAAGGTGAAAGTCAGTGAATTTAGAATAAAGTTTGTTGAAGTTTGTGAATGATTTGATGAATGTGATAGATTAAAAATTATGTTTAAATCAAGAAAAAACAAGATTACGACATTGTCTTTTATTTTAAATATGATTAAAAATTATCATTATATAAGTTTGATTTGTTGTAGAAAAAATATTAATATGTATAAATTAAAATAAAATATTTTATTAAAAAATATTTATATAATAATGTAATAAAAAATTTTATAATTAATAATTGCTTTTCAAACCTTATTTTATAATAATTTTAAAATTTTCGTTAGTAATTATTTTTGGAAAATAATTTCAAAAGCCATATTTTTAAATCATTTTCATAATCAAGCTGAAAAATAAATATTGGACATAATTGTAATCTTGATATCACCCTCAAACCATTGCATAACAGAGATGATTGAAAAATAGAGGATTTTCCCTCTTCCTTTCCCTCTCTTACTCAAGGTTGATTGGTGGGAGAGGATGACATCAAGTGGATTACAATGTAAAGTTTGTATTATTCACTTTTAAGTGGATGAAAGGTGAAAGCGTGTGGATTTAAAGTAACATATTTTAATAAAAAAATATTTATAAAATAATGTAAGAAAAAAATTTATAATTGAAAATTACTTTTTAAACCTTTATTTATAACAACTTTTAAATTATTGTTATTAATTATTTTTGTAAATATAATTTTAACAGCCATATTTTTACATCATTTTCATAATTAAGCTGAAAAATAAATTGCGGACATAATTGTAATCTTGATATCACCCTCAAAACATTGCATAACAGAGATGATTGAAAAAAAGAGGAATTTCTCTCTTCCTTCTCCCTCAACGTTGATTGGTGGGAGAGGGGGAAGGAGATCATGAATTCAAATGGATTAGAGTGTGAAGCCTTTCTTGTTCACTTTAAGGGTTTAAGGGGATTAAAGGTCAAAGTGGAGTGGATTTAGAGTAAAGATTGTTGAAGTTTTTAAGTGATTTGATGGATGTGCTAGATTAAAAATTATATTTAAATCAACAAAAAAAATAAGATTATCAAAGTGTCCTTTATTTTAAATATGATTAAAAATTATCATTATATAAGTTTGATTTGTTGTAGAAAAAATATTAATATGTATAAATTAAAATAACATATTTTATTAAAAATATTTATATAATAATGTAATAAAAAAATTTATAATTAATAATTACTTTTTAAAACTTATTTTCATAATTAAGCTGAAAAATAAATATTGGACATAATTGTAATCTTGATATAATCCTCAAACCATTGCATAACATAGATGATTGAAAAATAGAGGACTTTCCCTCTTCATTTCCCTCTCTCTCCCTCGAGATTGATTGGAGGGAGAGAATGACATCAAGTGGATTACAATGTATAGTTTGTGTTGTTAACTTTAAGTGCATTAAAAGTGAAAGTGGGTGAATTTAGAGTAAAATTTGTTAAATTTTGTGAGTGATTTCATGGATGTGATAGATTATAAATTATATCTAAATCAAGGAAAATCAAGATTATCCTTTATTTTAAAAATTGTCCTTTATTTTAAAAATAATTAAAAATTATCATTATATAAGTTTGATTTGTCGTATAAAAATACTAAAATGTATAAATGAAAATAACATATTTTAATAAAAAAATATTTATAAAATAATGTAATAAAAAAAATTATAATTAATAATTACTTTTTAAACCTTATTTTATAACAATTTTAAAACTTCCGTTATTAATTATTTTTGTAAAAATAAATTCATAAGCCATATTTTTACATCATTTTCAAAATTAAGCTGAAAAAATAAGATGCGGACATAATTGCAATATTGATATCACCCTCAAACCGTGGTATAACAAAGATGATTGAAAAATAGAAAAATTTCCCTTTTCATTTTCCTCTCTCCCTCAAGGTAGCGGTGGGCAAAAAATTTAATTTTCTTGATCCAATCCACTTTTGCTCCAATCCACTCCATTTATAATCCATTTTATTAAAAATCTAATCCATTTAAAATCCATTTAATGGATATGGATTCCAATCTAATTTACATTTTATATATCTTATGGATTGGATATCCATTTTATAAATCAAGATTTTTAAATATGGATAATCCAAAAAATCCAATCCAAATTTTCAATTTAAATTTTTAGTTGGGTTAGACTAAAGGTTGAGAGGAACTATACTAAATTCAGACTTGGATGGGCCTTGCTCGACGACCTATACGGATCGAACAGGCCCGACAACCATAAGAGGTTGGGCGGGCCTAAAGATATGAACGAGATAGGCGGGCCCGACAAACCGAACGAGTCGATTTGGCCCAATGACCTGATGAGTCACGCAGACCCGAAAACCCGAACGGACCAGGCAGAACCAATGACGAAAACAGGTCAGGCAGCCCAAAGACTCGAACGAGTCAGGCAGGCCCAAAAACCTGAACAGGCCTGACAACCTGAACGGGCTCGAAGACCCGGATGGGCCGGACGACCTGGCGACCCAGACGGGCACGACGACCCGGATGGGCCTGACGACCCAAACGGCCCGATGACCCGGACGGGCCCGAAGACTCGTACGGGCCCGACGACCCGGATGGGCCTGATGACCCATATGGCCCGATGACCCGGACGAGCCCGAAGACCCGTACGGGATCGATGACCCGGATGGGCCTGACGACCCGATGACCCGGATGGGCCCGAAGACCCGTACAGGCCCGACGACCAGGATGGGTCTAACAACCTACACGGGCCTTACGACCCGGATGGGCACGACGACACGAACGGGCCGGACGACCTGAATGGGCCCGACAATCCGGACGGACATGACAACTTGGACGACTTTGACGGGCCTGGCGACCCGGATGAGCCTGACGACCTACACGGGCCTTACGACCCGGATGACACGATGACATGAACGAGCGCTACGACCCGAACGACCCTACGACCTAGACGGGCTCGACGTCCCGGACGGGCCCTACGACCCGGATGGGCCCGACGACTCAGACGGGCCTGATGACCTTGACGTACCTGACGACCCAGACGGCCCCACGATTCGAACGTGCCCGACTACCCGATTGGGCCCGACTATTTGGACCTGTCCGTTCGGGTCGTCTGGCCTGTCTGGGTCGTTGGTCCCATTCGGGTCGTCCGACCCGTTCGCGTCGTCGAGCCTGTTTGTGTTTTCGGGCCCGTTCAGATTGTCCGGCCCGTTCGGGTTGTCGAGCCCGTTCGGGTCATCGGGCCGGTCTTGATCGTCCGGGCTGTCGGGTCCGTCCGGATCGTCGATCTCATCCGAGTCATTCGGGCCTTAATGAAACAAGTTTTAAGAAATTCAATTTAAATTTCTTTTTTTAAAAATGGATTATGGATTTTAAACTTGATCCAAATATTTGGATTGGATTTCAATCTTGATCCAAATATTTGGATCTGGATTCTAAAAAAATCCAAACTACTTTTGCTAAAAAAATGAATTTGGGTCAAAAATCTAATCCAATTATTTGGATAAAAAATGGATGTGGATTGGATCATTAAATATCCAATCCATGCCCACCCCTACCTCAAGGTTGATTGGAGGGAGAAGGAGAGGATGACATCAAGTGGATTACAGTGTGAAGTTTGTGTTTTTCACTTTAAGTGGATTAAAGGTGAAAGGGGATGGATTTAGAGTAAAGTTTGTTAAAGTTTGTAAGTGATTTAATGGATGTATAAGATTAAAAATTATATTTAAATCAAGGAAAAACAAGATTACCAAATTGTCCTATATTTTAAAAATAATTAAAAATTATCATTATATAAGTTTGATTTATCGTAGAAAAAATATTAAAATGTATAAATGAAAGAAACATATTTTAATAAAAAAATATTTATAAAATAATGTAATAAAAATGTTTATAATTTATAATTACTTTTTAAACCTCATTTTATAACAATTTTGAAATTTTTGTTATTAATTATTTTTATAAAAATAATTTCAAAGGTCATTTTTTTACCTCATTTTCATAATTAAGCTGAAAATAAAAATCAGACATAATTGTAATGTTGATATCACCCTCAAACAATTGCAGAATAGAGATAATTGAAAAATAGAGAAATTCCCCTCTTCCTTCCCCGCTCCTCCTCAACATTGATTGGAGGGAGAGAAAGAGGATGAATTCAAGTGAATTAGAGTGTGAAGCTTGTGTTGTTCACTTTAAGGGGATTAAAGGTGAATGTTGGTGAATTTAGAGTAATGTTTGTTAAGGTTTGTGAGTATTTTTGATGAATGTGATAGATTAAAAATTATATTTAAATCAAGGAAAAACAAGATATAAATTGTCCTTTATTTTAAAAATAATTAAAAATTGTTACATAAGTTTGATTTATCGTAAAAAAAATATTAAAATGTATAAATGAAAGTAACATATTATAATAAAAAAATTATTTATAAAATAATGTGATAAAAAAATTTATGATTGAAAATTACTTTTAAACCTTATTTTATAACAATTTTCAAATTATCGTTATCAGTTATTTTTGTAAATATAATTTCAACAACCATATTTTTACGTCTTTTTCATAATTAAGCTGACAAAATTGTAATCTTGATATCACCCTCAAACTATTGCATAACAGAGATGATTGAAAAAAAGAAGAATTTTCCTCTTATTTCCCCTCTCTCCCTTAAGGTAGATCGGTGGAGAGGGAGATGATGAATTCAAGTGGATTAGAGTGTGAAACCTTTCTTGTTCACTTTAAGGGGATTAAAGATGAAAGTGAGTATATTTCGAGTAAAGTTTGTTGAAGTTTTCCACTGATTTGATGGATGTGTTACATTAAAAATTATCTCCAAATAAACAAAAAACAAGATTATCAAAGTTTTATTTATTTTAAATATGATTAAAAATTATCATTATATAAGTTTGATTTGTTGCATAAAAAATATTAATATGTATAAACGAAAATAACATATTTTATTAAAAAAGATATTGATAAAATAATGTAATAAAAAATTTTATAATTAATAATTAATTTTTAAACCTTATTTTATAACAATTTTCAAATTTTCGTTATTAATTATTTTTAAAAAAATAATTTCAAAAGCCTTATATTTACATCATTTTCAAAATTAAACTGAAAAATAAAGTGCGGACATAATTGTAATCTTGATATCACCCTTAAACCATGACATAACATAGATGATTAAAAAATAGAGAAATTTCTCTCTTTCTTCCCCTCCCTCTCCCTCAAGTATGATTGGAGGGAGAATGAGAGGATGATATCAAGTGGATTACAGTGTGAAGTTTGTGTTGTTCACTTTAAGTGGATTAAAGGTAAGAGTGGGTGAATTTAAAGTAAAGTTTGTTAAAAATTGTGACTGATTTGATGGATGTGATAGATTAAAAATTATATTTAAAGGAAGTAAAAACAAAATTACCAAATTGTCCTTTATTTTGAAAATAATAAAAAATTATCGTTATATAAGTTTGATTTATCGTAGAAAAAATATTAAAATGTATAAAAGAAAGTAACATATTTTAATAAAAAAATATTTATAAAATAATGTAATAAAAAAATTTATAATTGAAAATTAATTTTTAAAAGTTATTTTATAAAAATTTCAAATTTTCGTTAAAAATTATTTTTGTAAAAATAATTTCCTAAGCCATATTTTTATATCATTTTCATAATTAAGATGAAAAATAAATTGCAAACATAATTGTAATCTTGATATCACCCTCAAACCATGACATAAGAGAGATGATTAAAAAATAAAGGAATTTCTCTCTTCCTTCCCCTCTCTATCTCAAAGTTGATTGGAGATAGAGTGCGAGGATGATATCAAGTGGATTATAGTGTGAAGTTTGTGTTGTTCACTTTAAGTGGATTAAATGTGAAAGTGAATGGATTAAGAGTAAAGTTTATTAAAGTTTGTTAGTGATTTGATGGATGTAATATATCAAAAATTATATTTAAATTAGGGAAAAACAAAATTACCAAATTGTCCTTTACTGTAAAAATAATAAAAAATTATCACTATATAAGTTTGATTTATCGCAGAAAAAATATTAAAATGAAAGTTACATATTTTAATAAAAAATATTTATAAAATAGTTTAATCAAAAATTTTATAAATGAAAATTAATTTTTAAACCTTATTTTATAACAATTTTCAAATTTTCGTTATTAATTATTTTTGCAAAAGTAATTTCCTAAGCCATATTTTAATATCATTTTCATAATTAAGCTGAAAAATAAATTGTGGACATAATTGTAATCTTGATATCACCCTCAAACCATGGTATAACAGAGATGATTCAAAAATAAAGGAATTTCCCTTTTCCTTCCTCTCTCCGTCAAGGTCGATTGGAGGGAGAGGGAGGAGATGACATCAAGTGGATTACAGTGTGAAGTTTGTGTTGTTCACTTTAAGTTGATTAAAGGTGAAAGTGGATGGATATGGAGTAAAGTTTGTTAAAGTTTGTGAGTGATTTGATGGATGTGATAGATTAAAAATTATATTTAAATCAAGGAAAAAAATATTACCAAATTGTCCTTTATTTTAAAAATAATAAAAAATTATCACTATATAAGTTTGATTTATCGTAAAAAAATATATTAAAATGTATAAATGAAAGTAACATATTTTAATAAAAAAAATATTTATAAAATAATGTAACAAAAAATTTTATAATTGAAAATTACTTTTTAAACCTTATCTTATAACAATTTTAAAATTTTTGTTATTAATTATTTTTGTAAAAATAATTTCAAAAGCCATATTTTTACATCATTTTCATAATTAAGCAGGAAAAAAAATTGTGGACGTAATTATAATCTTCATATCACCCTCAAACCATGGTAAAACACAAATGATTGAAAAATAGAGGAAACCATGACATAGAGTGAATTATAGTGTGAAGTTTGTGTTGTTCACTTTAAGTGGATTAAAGGTGAAAGGGGTGGATTTAGAGTAAAGTTTGTTAAAGTTTGTGAGTGATTTGATGGATGTCATAGATTAAAAATTATATTTAAACCAAGAAAAAACAAAATTACCAAATTGTCCTTTATTTTAAAAATAATAAAAAATTATGGTTATATAAGTTTGATTTATCGTAGAAAAAATATTAAAATACACAAATGAAAGTAACATATTAAGAAAAAAATATTTAGAAAATAATGTTACAAAAATTTTATAATTAACAATTACTTTTCAAACCTTATTTTATAACAATTTTAAAATTTTCGTTATTAAGTATTTTTGTAAAAATAATTTTAGAAGCCATAATTTTATATCAATTTCATAATAAAGCTGAAAAATAAATTGCGGACATAATTGTAATCTTGATATCACCTCAAATCATAGCATGTTAGAGATGATTAAAAAATAAAAGAGTTTCTCTCTTCCTTTCGCTCTCTCTCCCTCAAGGTTGATAGGAGAAGGGAGAGGGAGAGGATGACATCAAGTGGATTAGAGTATGAAACTTGTCTTGTTCACTTTAAGGGGATTAAAGGTGAAATTGAGTAGATTTAGAATAAAGTTTGTTGAAGTCTGTGAGTGATTTGGTGGATGTGATAGATTAAAAATTATATTTAAAGGAAGTAAAAACAAAATTACCAAATTGTCCTTTATTTTGAAAATAATAAAAAATTGTCGTTATATAAGTTTGATTTATCATAGAAAAAATATTAAAATGTATAAAAGAAAGTAACATATTTTAATAAAAAAATATTTATAAAATAATGTAACAAAAAATTTTATAATTAACAATTACTTTTTAAACTTTATTTTATAAAAAATTTTGAAATTTTCGATATTAATTGTTTTTTTTTAAATAATTTCATAAGCCATATTTTTATATCAATTTCAAAACAAAGCTAAAAAATAAATTGCGGACATAATTGTAATCTTGATAATACCCTCAAACCATGACATAACAAAGTTAATTAAAAAATAGAGGAATTTCCCTCTTCCTTCTCATCTCTCCTTCAAAGTTGATTGGAAGGAGTTGAAGAGGATGACATCAAGTGGATTACAGTGTGAAGTTTGTTTTGTTCACTTTAAGTGGATGAAAAGTGAAAGTGGGTGGATTTAGAGTAAAGTTTATTAAAATTTGTGAGTGATTTGATGAATGTGATATATTAAAAATTATATTTAAATCAAGGAACAAATAAGATTACCAAATTTTCCTCTAGTTTAAAAAAAAATTAAAAATTATCATTATATAAGTTTGATTTATCGGAGAAAAAAAATATTAAAATGTATAAATGAAAGTAACATATTTTAAAAAAATATTTATAAAATAATGTAACAAAAAATTTTATAAATGACAATTACTTTTTAAACCTTATTTTATAACAATTTTAAAATTTTAGTCATTAATTATTTTGGTAAAAATAATTTCATAGGAAATATTTTTAAATCATTTTCTTAATTAAGCGAAAAAATAAATTGCGGACATAACTGTAATCTTGATATCACCCTCAAACCATGACATAATAAAGATGATTAAAAAATAGAAGAATTTTCTCTCTTCCTTCCCCTCTCTCCCTCAAGGTTGATTGGAGGAAGAAGGAGAGGATTACATCAAGTAGATTATAGTGTGAAATTTGTGTTCTTCACTTTAAGTGAATTAAAGGTGAAAGAGGGTAGATTTAGAGTAAGGTTTATGAGTGGTTTGATGGATGTGATAGATTAAAAATTATATTTAAATCAAGAAAAAACAAGATTACCAAATTATCCTTTATTATTAAAATAATAAAAAATATTGTTATATAAGTTTATATTAATCTTAGAAAAAAGATTAAAATGTATAAATGAAAATAAAATATTTTAATAAAAAATACGCACAAAACAATGTAGTAAAAAATTATATAATTGGAAATTACCTTTTAAACCTTATTTTATAACAATTTTAAAATTTTCATTATTAATTATTTTTGTAAAAATAATTTCAAAAGTCATATTTTTACATCATTTTCCTAATTAAGCAAAAAAAAAAGGTGCAGACATAATTGTAATCTTCATATAACCCTCAAACAATGACATAAAACAAATGATTGAAAAATAGAAAAATAGAAGACTTTCTCTTTTGTTTTCCTCTCTCCCTCAAGGTTGATTGGAGTGAGAGAAAGTGGATGACATAGACTGAATTATAGTGTGAAGTTTGTGTTTTTCACCTTAAGTGGATTAAATGTGAATGTGGGTAGATTTAGAATAAAGATTGTTGAAGTTTGTGAGTGATTTGATGGATGTGATAGATTAAAAATTACATTTAAATCAATAAAAAACATGATTAAAAATTATCATTATATAAATTTGATTTATCGTAGAAAAAATATTACAATGTATAAATGAAAGTAACATTTTAATAAAAAAATATTTATAAAATAATGTAATAAAAAAAATTATAATTAATAATTACTTTTTAAACCTTATTTTATAATAATTTTCAAATTTTTTTTATTAATAAGTTTTGTAAAAATAATTTCATAAGCCATATTATATATCATTTTCATAATAGAGCTGGAAAATAAATTGTGGACATAAGCCCTCAAACCATGACATAACATAGATGATTAAAAATAGAGGAATTTTCTTCTTGCTTCCCTTCTCTCTCCCTCAAGGTTGATTGGAGGGAGAGGGAGGGGATGACATCAAGTGGATTACAGTGTGAAGTTTGTGTTATTCACTTTTAAGTTGATTAAAGGTGAGAGTGGGTGAATTTAGAGTAAAGTTTCTTAAAGTTTGTGAGTGATTTGATGAAATTGATAAACTAAATATTATATTTAATTCCAGGAAAAATAACATTACCAAAATGTCTTTTATTTTAAACCTGATTAAAAATTATCATTATATAAGTTTGATTTATCATAGAAAAAATATTAAAATGTATAAATGAAAGCAATATATTTTAATAAAACAATATTTATAAAATAATGTAACAAAAAAATTTATAATTAAAAATTACTTTTTAAACCTTATTTTTTAACAATTTTAAAATTTTCGTTATTAATTTTTTTTTTGTAAAAGTAATTTCATAAGCCATAATTTTATATAATTTCATAATAAAGCTGAAAAATAAATTGCGGACATAATTGTAATTTTGATATCACCCGCAAATCATAGCATAACAAAGATTATTAAAAACTAGAGGAGTTTCCATATCTTCCCCTATCTCTCCCCATGGTTGATTGGATGGAGGGGGAGAGGATGACATCAAGTGGATTAGAGTGTGAAACATGTTTTGTTCACTTTAAGGGGATTAAAGGTGCAAAATGAGTGGATTTAGAGTGAAGTTTGTGAGTGATTTGATGGATGTGATAGATTAAAAATTACATTTAAATCAACAAAAAATAAGATTACCAAAGTGTCCTTTATTTTAAACATGATTAAAAATTATCATTATATAAGTTTGATTTATCATAAAAAAAATATTAAAATGAACAAATGAAAGTAACATATTTTAATAAAAAAATAATTATAAAATAATGTAATAAAACAATTTATAATTAATAATTACTTTTTAAACCTTATTTTATAAAAATTTACAAATTTTCGTTATTAATTATTTTTGTAAAAAAAAAATCATAAACCATAATTTTATATCAATTTCATAATAAAGCTGAAAAATAAATTGCGGACATAATTGTAATCTTAATATCACCCTCAAACCATGGCATAATAGACATGTTTAAAAATAGAGGAGTTTCTCTCTTCCTTCCCCTCTCTCCCTCAAGATTGATTGGAGGGAGGGGGAGAGGATGACATCAAGTGGATTAGAGTGAAGTTTGTTGAAGTTTGTGAGTGATTTGATGGATGTGATAGATTAAAAATTACATTTAAATGAACAAAAAATAAGATTACCAAAGTGTCATTTATTTTAAACATGATTAAAAATTATTATTATATAAGTTTGATTTATCATAGAAAAATTATTAAAATGTATAAATTAAAAAAACATATTTTAATAAAAAAAATATTTATAAAATAATGTAATAAAAAAATTTATAATTAATAATTACTTTTTAAACCTTATTTTATAACAATTTTCAAATTTTCGTTATTAATTATTTTTGTAAAAATAATTTCAAAAGTCATATTTTTAGATCATTTTCATAAGTAAGCGAAAATATAAATTGCGGACATAATTATAATCTTGATATCACACTCAAACCATTGCCTAACAGATATGATTGAAAAAGAGATGAATTTTCATCTTCCTTTCCCTCCCTCTCTGTCAAGGTTGATTGGAGGGAGAGGAAGATGATGAATTTCAAATTTTGGATATTAATTATTTTTGTAAAAATAATTTCATAAGCCATATTTTTATATCATTTTCATAATAAAGATAAAAAATAAATTGTGAACATAATTGTAATCTTGATATCACCTTCAAACCATGACATAATATAGATGATTCAAAAATTGAGCGATTTCCCTCTTCCTTTCCCTTTCTCCCTTAAGACTGATTGGAGAGAGAGGGATGCGATGACATCAAGTAGATTATAATGTGAAGTTTGTGGTGTTCACTTTAAGTTGATTAAAGGTGAAAGTAGGTGGATTTAGAGTAAAGTTTGTTAAAGTTTGTGAGTGATTTGATGAATGTGATAGATTAAAAATTATATTTAAATCAAAGAAAAACAAGATTGCCAAATTGTCCTTTATTTTAAAAAGAATTAAAAATTATCATTATATAAGTTTGATTTATCGTAAAAAAAAATATTAAAATCTATAAATGAAAGTAATTTATTTTAATAAAAAAAATATTTATAAAATAATGTAACAAAAAATTTTGTAATTAACAATTACATATTAAACCTTATTTTATAACATTTTTAAAACTTTCGTTATTAATTATTTTTGTAAAAATAATTTCATAACCCATATTTTTTTATAATTTTCATAATTAAGCTGAAAAATAAATTGTGGACATAATTGTAATATTGATATCACTCTCAAACCATGGCCTGACAAAGATGATTAAAAAAATAGAGGAGTTTCTCTCTTCCTTCCCCTCTCTCCCTCACGGTTGATTGGAGGGAGAGGATGACATCAAGTGGATTAGAGTGTAAAACTTGTCTTGTTCACTTTAAGGGGATTAAAAGTGAAAGTGAGTGTATTTAGAGTAAAGTTTGTTGGAGTTTGTGAGTGATTTGATGGATGTGGTAGATTAAAAATTACATTTACTCAACCAAAAACAAGATTACCAAAGTGTCCCTTATTTTAAACATGATTAAAAATTATCATTATATAAGTTTGATTTATCATAGAAAAAATATTAAAATGTATAAATGAAAGTAAAATATTTTAATCAAAAAATATTTATAAAATAATGTAATAAAAAATTTTATAATTAATAATTACTTTTTAAACCTTATTTTATAAAAATTTTCAAATTTTCGTTATTAATTATTTTTGTAAAAATAATTGCATGAGCCATAGTTTTATGTCAATTTCATAATAAAGTTGAACAATAAATTGCGGACATAATTGTAATCTTGAGATCACCCTCGAACAATGATATAAAAGAGATGATTAAAAAATAGAGGATTTTCTCTCTTCCTTCTCCTCTCTTCCTCAAGGTTGATTGGAGGGAGAGGGAGAGGATGACATCAAGTGGATTAGAGTGTGAAGATTGTCTTAATCACTTTAAGTGGATTAAAGATGCAAAATGAGTGAATTTAGAGGAAAGTTTGTTGATGTTTGTGAGTGATTTGATAGACGTGATAGATTAAAAATTACATTTAAATCATAAAAAATTAGATTACCAAAGTGTCCTTTATTTTAAACATAATAAAAAATTATAGTTATATAAGTTTGATTTATCGTAGAAAAAAGATTAAAATGTATAAATGGAAGGAAAATATTTTAATAAAAATATATGCATAAAATAATGTAATAAAAAAATTTATAATTGAAAATTACTTTTTAGACGTTATTTTATAACAATTCAAATTTTTGTTATTAATTATTTTTGTAAAAGAAATTTCATAAGCCATAATTTTATATCAATTTCATAATAAAGATGAAAAATAAATTACGGACATAATTGTAATCTTGATATCACCCTCGAACCATGACATAACAAAGATGATTAAAAAATAGAGGAATTTCCCTCTTCCTTTCCCTCTCTCCCTCAAAGTTGATTGGAGGGAGAGAGGATGACATCAAGTGGATTACAGTGTGAAGTTTGTTTTGTTTATTTTAAGTGGATTAAAGGTGAAAGTGCATGAATTTAGAGTAAAATTTATTAAAGTTGGTGAGTGATTTGATGGATGTGATATATTAAAAATTATATTTAATTCAAGGAAAAACAAGATTACCAAATTGTCCTTTATTTTAAAAATAATTAAAAGTTATCATTATATAAGTTTAATTTATCGTAGAAAAAATATTTAAATGTATAAATGAAAGTAACATATTTTAATAAAAAAATATTTATAAAATAATGTAACAAAAAATTTTATAATTAACAATTACTTCTTAAACCTTATTTTATAACAATTTTTAAATTGTTGTTATTAATTATTTTTGTAAAAATAATTTCAAAAGCCTTATTTTTACATCATTTTCCTAATTAATGGTGAAAAAAAAGTTGCGGACATAATTGTAATCTTCATATCGCCCTCAAAGCATGGCATAACACAAATGATTGAAAAATAGAGGACTTTCTCTTTTGCTTTCCGACTCTCTCCCTCAAGGTTGATTGGAGTGAGAGGAAGAGGATGACAAAGAGTGAATTATAGTGTGAAGTTTGTGTTTTTCAATTTAAGTGGATTAAGGGTGAAAGTGGGTGGATTTAGAGTAAAGTTTGTTAAAGTTTCTGAGTTATTTGATGAATGTGATAGATTAAAAATTATATTTAAATCAAGGAAAAACAAGATTACCAAACTGTCCTTTATTTTAAAAATAATTAAAAATTACCATTATATAAGTTTGATTTATCGTAGAAAAAATATTAAAATGTATAAATGAAAGTAACGTATTTTAATAAAAAATAGTTATAAAATAATGTAACATAAAATTTTATAATTAACATTTACTTTTTAAACCTTATTTTATAACAATTTTAAAATTTTCGTTATTAATTATTTTTGTAAAAATAATTTCATAAGCCATATTTTTATATCATTTCATAATTAAGCTGAAAAATAAATTGCGGATATAATTGTAATCTTGATATCACCCTCAAACCATGGCATAACATAGATGATTAAAAAATAGAGGAGTTTCTCTCTTCCTTCCCCTCTCTCCCTCAAGGTTGATTGAAGGGAGAGAATGACATCAAGTGGATTAGAGTGTGAAACTTGTCTTGATCACTTTAAGGGGATTAAAGGTGTAAAATGAGTGGATTTAGAGTAAGGATTGCTGATGTTTGTGAGTGATTTGATGGAGGTGATAGATTAAAAATTACATTTAAATCAATAAAAATATAGATTAGCTAAGTTTCCTTTATTTTAAACATGATTAAAAATTATCATTATATAAGTTTGATTTATCGTAAAAAAATATTATAATGTATAAATGAAAGTAACATATTTTAATAAAAAATATTTATAAAATAATGTAATAAAAAATTTTAGAATTAATAATTACTTTTTAAACTTTATTTTAATAAAATTTTCAAATTTTCGTTATTAATTATTTTTGTAAAAATAATTTCATAAGCCATAATTTTATATCAATTTCATAATAAAGTTGAAAAATAAATTGCACACATGTAATCTTCATATCACCCTCAAACCATGGCATAAATAAGATGATTAAAAACTAGAGGAGTTTCTCTCTTCCTTCCCCTCTCTCCCTCAAAATTGATTGAAGGGGGAGGGAGATAATGACATAGAGTGAATTAGAGTGTGAAACTTGTCTTGTTCACTTCAAGGGAATTAACGGTGAAAGTGAGTCGATTTAGAGTAAAGTTTGTTGAAGTTTGAGAGTGATTTGCTGGATATGATAGATTAAAAATTACATTTAAATCAACAAAAAGCAAGATTACTAAACTGTCCTTTATTTTAAATATGATTAAAAAGTATCATTATATAAGTTTGATTTATCATAGAAAAAATATTAAAATGTATAAATGAAAGTAACATATTTTAATAAAAAAATAGTCATGAAATAATGTAATAAAACATTTTATAATTAATAATTACTTTTTAAATGTTATTTTATAAAAATTTTCAAATTTTCGTTATTAATTATTTTTTAAAAAATAATTTCATAAGCCATAATTTTATGTCAATTTCATAATGAAGCTGAAAAAAAATTGTGAACATAATTGTAATATTGATATCACCCTCAAACCATGGAATAACATAGATGATTCAAAAATAGAGGAATTTCCCTCTTCCTTGTTGATTTGAGAGACAGGGAGAGGATGACATAGAGTGAATTATAGTGTGAAGTTTGTGTTATTCACTTTAAGTGGATTAGAAGTGAAAGTGGGTGAATTTAGAGTAAAGTTTGTTAAAGTTTGGGAGTGATTTGATGAATGTGATAGATTAAAAATTATATTTAAAGCATGGAAAAATAAGATTACTAAATTGTCCTTTATTTTAAAAATAAAAAAAATTATCCTTATATAAGTTTGATTTATCGTAGAAAAAAGATTAAAATGTATAAATGAAATTAACATACTTTAATAAAAAATATGCATAAAATAATGTAATAATTATAATTGAAAATTACTTTTTAAACCGTATGTTATAACAATTTTCAAATTTTCGTTAATAATTATTTTTGTTAAAATAATTTCAAATTTTTCACATCATTTTTTCTATTCAAAACAAGCACTCATAACTATAGCATCCAAAAAATATGACAATATATATATATATATATATATATATATATATATATATATATATATATATATATAATAAAAAAAATTTAT
>Ga0214542_1004090_pt1 | contig 29166 bp, 14 predicted proteins | sample CNSS1metaG_FD_160096 | JGI IMG/M metagenome (GOLD analysis project Ga0214542, IMG submission 160096) | Root nodule microbial communities from cowpea collected in UCLA plant growth center, Los Angeles, California, USA - CNSS1 | ecosystem: Host-associated > Plants > Roots > Nodule | place: USA...
AGATCTTGGTCTCATGACCTATTTTCTTGGAATTGAGATCAAACAAGGTGAAAATGAAGTGTTCATTTGCCAAAGAAAATATGCAAAGGAAATATTGAGGAAATTTCAAATGGATGAATGTAAAGTAGTTAGCACACCAATGAATCAAAAAGAGAAATTCATCAAGGAAGATGGTGTTGATAAAGTTGATGAAGGATACTACAGGAGCTTGATTGGATGTCTAATGTACCTAACTGCAACAAGGCCAGACATTATATTTGTTGTAAGTCTCTTATATCGATTTATGCATTGTGCTAGTGAGGTGCATTTAAGAGCAGCAAAAAGAATATTAAGGTATGTGAAAGGCACTCTTGATTATGGTGTCAAATTTGATAAGTGTACAAATTTCAAGTTGTGTGGATTTTCTGATAGTGATTAGGCTGGATCTTATGATGACATGAAAAGCACTTCAGGGTATTGTTTCAACTTAGGTTCAGGAGTTTTCTCATGGTGCACAAAGAAGCAAGAGATTGTAGCACAATCCACTACAGAGGCTGAATTCATAGCAGCAACAGCTGCTGTAAATCAAGTTCTATGGCTGAAAAAGATTCTATATGATTTACACTTTCAGCAGAAAAATAAAATTGAGGTTTTTGTTGACAACCAAGCAGCAATTGCAATTGCAAATAATCCAGTATGTCATGGGAAAACAAAACATTTCAACATCAAGCTCTATTTTTTTAGGGAGATGCAGCAAAATGGAGAAGTGAACTTAGTTTACTGCAAGTCTGAAGAGATCAGTTGGTTGACATGTTTACAAAGCTATAATATTAACTATAAATAATATTTATAATAATATTATTATTAATAATTAGAAATACTAATACTTATAAAAATATTACAAATAATAATATTATTTATAATTAATATTATAGCTGAAATCATAAATAAATGAAAAAATAAAAATAAATTGACTTTTGTAGGATTTGAACCCGGGTTCTTTTGTATCAGAGTTTTAAAATGACGAAAAAACTAAATTTTTTGGCACGTGTCAATAAAAGAAAATGGGTAATGTAGTAATTTTGGTGGTATCTTCTTTTCTTGATATGTAATAGATAGATATTATTATTATAAATATTATTTATAGTGATAGTAGTAAATTATAACAAATATTAATATTATTATAATAATAATAATTGTTATTATTATTATATGTTAGTATTATATATTATTACTATTAGTATTATTAACATTATTAGTGATAAAGTTATTACTCTTATTTGTAATACATAATATTATTATTATTATATATTTTTGTTAGTAATTACGTCTCAATTTTTATTAGGTTATGATAAATTATTTTTTTGTCTTAAACTTAAAAAAATAGGTATATTGATAAATATATGATTAGTTTAAAATTTCACTCCAACATGTCATTGTTGATGTTCATACCCATTCAAATTTGAAGGATTTGTCCACTATTATTGAATTATGTCAATCTTTGACAAAAACAAACAAATTAAAGATATTTTACTTGATTAATTGTCTAATTCATTTTATTTAACTCTACAACGAAAATTATCAAAACAAATTTGGAATAAGATGAAAGATGAATTTCTTGAACACAATATGGTTATTTACATTCATAAAGGAATAAAAGGAATAACTGGAGATTTTTATTCCGAATAAATTATTGATGAGTTCAAAATTTTTTACTATAAATTATTTTGGCTCATCCAAAATTATTGGTTAAGATCCGTCACGGGTTATTATTATTAACTATAATTAATAATCATTATTACTATCAACTATAAATATTATTATCATTATTATTAATTATAATTATTTCTATTATTATATTACTATTATTATTATTATTATTAATATTATTATTATTATTAATAAGAACTATAATTATTATAGTAGTTATTATTATTATTATTGTTTTTATTATTATTGTTAGATACACATCTTACTTTTACTTAATATGTAGGAATCATGTTTCGTTTACTTGTTATTTTTATTTGTTTTGTTTTTCATTTATCTTTCCATTTGAACAATTATTTCAATTTAAAAAAGTAGATACTAAAATTAGTAAAATAATAAAACTGAAAAATAATTTTTTATTATAAATAATTATTTAAATTTAAAATTTAATAATTAAGAGGATAAAATTGATAAAATAAAAAGGACATCAAAGATGTTTATCTCTTTATATATGTAATTGTATTAATATTAATATTATTATTATTAGTAGTAGTATTAGTATTATTTTTTTTATCACTACACGATATTATTATAGTGATATTATTATTATTATAATAATTAAACACATATTTTACTTTTATTTACTACGGGATCATATTTCCATTACTTGCTTTTTGTATTTGTTTTGTTATTCATTTTATCTCTATATCTTGGTATTTCATGAATTGAAAAAAATAGTTACTAAAATTAGTAGAATGATAAGAGTGACAAATAATTTTTTATTATGAATAATTATTTAAATTTAATAAATAATAATTAAGAGGATAAAATTGTAAAAACAAAAAAGGACATAAAAAATGTGTAACTCTTTATATATTTAGTTAGTGGATTATTATTATTATTACTATTATTATTATTATCAATATGAGATATTATTATAATGGTATTATTATTATATTATCACTACAGGATATTATTATAATGATATTATTATTATTATTATTATTATTATTATTATTATTATTATTATTATTATAGTTAGACACACATCTTAATTTTATTTACTACAAGATCATATTTTAATTAGTTATCCTTCTTAATTGTTTTGTTGCTGATGTATATCTTTATATATAATTATAGATTATTAATATGTCAACATTAGCCTTGGTATTTGCATTGACATTAATATTTATAGCATAAAAATTATTATTATTATTATCATTTGTTTGTTATTATTAGTATCATCATCATCATCATCATCATCATCATCATCATCATCATCATCATCATCATCATCATCATCATCATCATCATCATCATCATTATTATTATTATTACTATTATTATTATTATTATTATTATTATTATTTATAGTGATGTTATTAGTATAAGTTATTTTTTTAATTATAAAAAACGTTATTATACTAAATTCTTTTGCTAAATAGATTTTTAATCTTTTAAAAATTTTATAATTTATAATTTATATTATTATTATTATTTTTAATGGTTAAATAAATATAATAACAATAATATTGCCGTTCTAAACAGATTTGAAATAAATAAAAAAATGTGCACAAGTCATATACTATTATAATTATTTTGTAAAATTAATTAACCCTGCACCATATTGTAATATTAATTTTATTTATTATATTTAAGACTGAATTTACACTTCATTTCATTAATAATAACATTTACAACAATATAACCTAATTTTCATTATATTTATTATTTTATTTTTATATTATTGTTATTATTATCAAATATAACTCTAATAATAATAATTATTATTATTAGCTCTAATTATAATAATAATAATAATTATTATTATTATTATTATTATTATTATTGCTAACTATAATTGTTGTTATCAACTATAATTGTTATGACCAATATTACTAGCAATTATAAGTATTATTATTATCATTATTAACTACAATTATTTCTATTACTATATTACTATCATTATTATTATTACTACTATTATTATTAATTAGAACTATAATTAGTATAATAGTTATTATTATTATTATTAATATTATTATTATTATTATTATTATTATTATTATTATTATTGCTTTTATTATTATGATTACATACACATTTTACTTTTACTTACTATCTATGAATCATGTTTCAATTACTTTACCCTTTTATTTATTTTGTTGTTTATTCATCTTTACATTTGAATAATTATTTCAATTCAAAAAAATAGTTACTAAAATTAGTGAAATAATAAAACTGAAAAATATTTTTTTTATTTTAAATAATTATTTAAGTTTAAAATATAACAATTAAGATGATAAAATTGAAAAAATAAAAAAGGAAACCAGAGTTTTATATATATATATATATATATATATATATATATATATATATATATATATATATATATAATTGTATTAATATTATTATTATTATTAGTATTTTTTTTATCACTATGAGATATTATTTTAGTGTTATTATTATTATTATTATTATTATTATTATTATTTTATTAATATAGTTAAACACGTATTTTACATTTATTTACTATGGGATCATATCTTAATTACTTGCACTTTTTCTTTGTTTTGTTGTTCATTTTATTTTTATATCTGTGTAATTATTTGAATTAAAAATATAGTTACTAAAATTATTAAAATGATAAAATGGACAAATAATTTTTATTATGAATATATTTTAATTTAACAAATAATAATTAAGAGAATAAAATTGTATAAACAAAAGAGGACACAACAAATGTATATCTCTTTACATATGTAGTTATTGTATTATTATTATTTTATCACTATGATATATTATTATAATGATATTATTATTATTATTATTATTATTATTATTATTATTATAGTTAGACACACATTTTAAATTAATTTACTACGGGGTCGTATTTCAATTACTTGTCATTTTTATTTATTTTATTGTTAATGTATATCTTTATATATAATTATAAATTATTATAGTTGACATTAGTCTTAGTGTTAGCATTAATATTAATATTTATAGCATAAATATTATTATTATTAGTATCATTATTATTTTTATTATTATTATTATTACTATTTATAATTGTGTTATTATTATAAGTGTGTGTTTTTTAATTATAGAAAACATTGTTATATTAAATACTTTTGCTAAATAGAATTTTAATCTTTTAAAATTTTTAAAATTTAAAATTTAAAATTTATATAATATTATTATTAGTATTTTTAATGGTTAAATAAATATAATAACAATTATATTATTATTTTAAAAAAATTAAAAAATATATATACGCATATATCATAGGCTATTATAATTATTTCGTAAAATCAATTAAATATATTATATTGTGATATCAATTCTATTTATTATATTTAAAACTGAAATTATTATTGCATCACTTAGATTTACTAATTACTTTAATAACAACATTTACACCAATATAACTTAATTTTCATAATATTTCATTACATAATACTTTTAATATTTTATTATTTTAATATAGAGATAGCAACAAGACGGGGTAGAGACAAGTTTCACTATCTCATACCTAATCCCATCGAAAAAATTTATTATCATCCCCATACCCAACCCAACGGGTATCAAACTTCATCCTCATAGGTAACGAGTATATACTTGTACTCATACCCATATCAACTTTCTTAATGTTTTAATATTAATTAATTAATTATTATAAAATAATAAAAAATTATGACAAAGGAAACATAATATTATCAAATATTCAATATTAAGAGGAGAGTTGTTTCTCCAATATCAAATATTTATAAAGAAATTATGTTATAATTGTATATATTTTAAATTAGAAAACCAAATAAAATTTCATGAGAACCAAAACTTCTGTTAAATTTGCAAACATTAATGAATTGTAGCTGATAAAATTTAATTTGTAAAAAAATATAAAACGAAAACAAATATTCAGATTAAAATATATGTTAAATGTATCTTTACTTCAATTTTATTTTTTAAATTCTAATGAATCTCTTTTTTATATAATAATAAAAGTTATAATAAATCACTTAACCCAAATAACACAAAGAACAAATATTAAACTAATAATAATAAATATTTAACATAAATATTGTATCTTTTGAACTTCAATATATGTTGGGATGGTAAAAGAAAATTCATGACAATTACATTAAAATTTTATATTATAGTAAATAAAATTTATTTATACAATTATAGTGACAAAATCAAAGTATGATAATGAGTTAAAATATAAAAGATAATTATATAAAATATATCAAAATAATATTTTACATTATGAAAATAAAAATATTAAAAAATTATCAAATGTGTGTCTTAGAAACAATTTGAGAGACCATTGAATGAAATCACACGAAGGAAAACAACTATATAATCAAGGATATGATAAAATGAAAAATACTTTAGAGATCTAAAAAAACTTTTTAAATATCAATATAACCAATGCTTTAGAAATAACGAAAATTGTTTTAGCGAAACAAAATAGTTCTTCAAATGAAATAATAATAATAATAATAATAATAATAATAATAATAATAATAATAGAGTAAAAAAGATAAATTTTTTATATTACGTAGTATTTTGACGGGTATGAGAACGAGGACGGGACAAATATGTACATCCCCATATCCATACCCATACGCATACCCAGTCAATACCGGGATTCTCATCAAAACGGGTACGAATTCAGACAATACTCACGAGAAACGAGTTTATTTGTCATCCTTACTTGGGTCACAAGCTATTATAATTATTTCGTAAAATTAATTAACTGCACTATATTTAATATCAATTTTATTTATTATACTTAAAACTGAAATTATTATTACATCATTTAGATTTACTACTTCATTACTTTAATAACAACATTTCCAACAATATAACATAATTTTCATAATATTTCATTACATAATATTTTACTACTTAATATACAAAATAAATAAATAAAATACAACATGTGCGTACGCACGGCCGGTCTCCTGGTATTAAAAAAACAACCTCTCAAGTTGTTGTGAATGAGTGAAAAGAAACTAGTCTATAGATAAGATTGAACAAAAGAAGCTACATATTTATTAGTTCAAATTAATCAATAAAACTAAGAGAAAAACCATCAATGTTATTTCTCGAACTTACTATTTAGTATGAAAACATTAATGCTTTTAGGAACTTGTTTAAAGTGGATGAACAAAAGCTGTTTACGAAATCAATGTCCTTTTTATCTTGTATAGTAAATATTGAACTCTTTTATTTCAATGTAACGTTGATTTTATGCATTTCAGATTTATAAGTTTTTAACTAGTTTCTATCTTTGGCATTGATTGATTTGAATATACATCTTAAATTGAAACATTTTCACTATGCAAGAAAATGGCAATGGGGGAAAAATATTTCCTTTGGTTATTGTTCAAAAACTTAGGCAAGAAAGGAAAAAAAGGACTTGCACCGAAGCAACTTATATGGATGTACTTTTTATTAGAAGAATTTTAAAAAGATTGTCCAAAAACTAAAATAAGTAAGGAATTTGGTTTGTCATGCATTATTTTCCTTTATTAAACTGTTTTTAATAACTTTTGTGAACAGTTTTTAAGGTATAAAATATTAAACACTTTAGTTCTTTAATTGATATGTTTTACGATATTCAAATGCTAAATTTAAAACTTTTTGTAGCATAACTTTTACTACCGGATACATTTTATTTTTATTTTGTTACTTTAAAAATATTCTTTTTATTATCATTAAAAAAATATTTAAGAAAGAAAAAAGGAAATTATTTGGTTCTTAATTATTATTTAAAATATATTTTAGGTTAATTGGTTGTAAAATTGGATAATCGATTATTTTGTTCTGAAACTTAAGAGCAAATTAGTTTATTATAAATAAATTTAATGGATTAAACGTTTTTATCAACTCTTTTAGGAATGATACTAGTATCATCTACAATTCAATAAGACATATTCTCAACATCATTAACTATTAAAGAAAAAAAAATCACATAAATTAGTAAAAAAGAAGAAGGAAAGTTCTAGTGAGTACTTATCAAAGCCGATGGAATGATAGAGTATAACCTTACTCTATTAATCAACCACCTTTACCAAGTTCCTAGAAAGTATGTTCAAGAACATTATATGCATCCTTAATACTATTCCAAATTAACGATGATTTAAAGGACATATATTTATGACACTTAAACTTAAGAAATCATATACATTTAAGTTTAATCCAAGTCATTTTGTCATAAGCAAACTCCCAAACTAAACATAGTAGATAAGTTTTACTTTCCAACTTAGTAGTAGTAACCTGCAAACCATCATTCACCTTAGAACCACACAAGATAGACCATTTAACGGTGATAACTCCTGTTTTTATGTATCTTGAGTCCAAACAAAAGTTTGAATGCATTGTTTGAGCTCAAGAAGAAGCTTAATAGATCATTTATCAACCTAAAAGCTAAAAGATAACAAACCAACAATCACTGAATTTACTAGTCGAATTCTCTCCACCATACTAAGCAACTTTCCTTTCCCAGAATTTGAAATAATGTTTTTTCCATGTTTGTTAACTTTAATGTATCTTAATATATTTTCTTGCTGAGCTGTTAAAACTTTATTTAAAATCATATATAAATTTTATATAAATACGTTATAGAATAAAAATAAAATAGAAAATATTTGATCATTAAGTCTTTTGACAAAATAAATGAACAAACAAAATGACTTAAATAGGGGTGTCAAAACGGATCACACCTAACGAATCGACCCGCCAAATCGATCGAGCTAAGCCATTGTAAAAGAAAAGAAGCCTATCCTAGTGAGATCTCTTAGACATTCTGTTTCACCCACTATCAGACTTACATATTAAAAAAAAAAACTATTTATAAAAAACCTTGATTTGATTAATATTTGTATTTTTTAATTTAAATTTTAATATGTGTTTTATTTATCAAGTGAATTTGAGACTTAACATAATAAAATGTTACCATCAAAGCAAATTTGGTACTAGACATGATTATATTTTTTAATTATGAAAAAAAATTCAATTATCAAGTAAATATGAGACTTAGCATGGTAATAAAAATTTATTCAAAGAAAATAATTAATTATCAAGTAAGTTCAAGACTTAACATGATAATTAATTTTATTTAAGAGGTTAGATTTAATTATTAAGCAAGTCCAAGACTTCATATGATAATTAACTTTATTTAAAAATTTAGATTTAATCATCAAGTAAGTGTGAGACTTAACATGATAATCAAATTTTATTTGTAATATTCTAATTATGTAAAAAATTTAATTATCAAAGAAATTTGAGACTTAACATGATAATTAAATTTTATTTAAATCAAATGAAACTTATAATTATCAAGTGATCCTAAAACTTAACATGATAATTAATATATCCAATATTATAATTTTTGAAGTAAAAGAAAAAAATGATTTTATATATAAAAACATGTACCATCAAAAGTATCATCAGATAAAAACATGAAAAAAAACAGGATTTAAAGAACCTAAATCTTTAATTAATATTTCAGGGGTGTAAGTATTAAAAAAAGGAGATGCAAACATCAACCTATGTAGAGGTGCAATGCATTAAATATGTGGGGTGCGTGCAGGAATGAAGTAAAGTCCAAAAATAAAAACCAAATAGGAAGTGTAATCATCAGGTGCAGGTAGCGAATGTTAAAGCCCAAACTAATTTCTAATTATTTATATTATCATTATTATTTATTTTTTATTCTGAAAATGCTTTTAACAGAACCCAGAACCTATCATGGTCTATTGAATTCAGTCGCCGGCCGCCATGTACACCCTTTCAATGCAATGTTCTTTCTCCTCCTTCCCCTCCACAACATCAATGACAAAAAAAAAAATCAATAGAATTGATAGTATTGTTGGGGTTGGTTAATGTGGGTGACAGCGTATAATTATATATTCTATTACATAATGAAATTATTTTAAATTAATAAAATGTAAATGATCTAACTAAAAATATATAAAAACAGTTATAAAAACTTTTATCACACTTTTAACACAACGATATAGATAATATATTATTAGTATCCTAATTTTGTTTTGACACCAGACCACAATAGTAACGAAAACAACACTGAAATTTTATTAATAGTGATCAAAATTTGTTTGTCATAGAAATATTGACACTATCATCTATAAAAATTATTTTCTTATTTAAAATCATGTTCAAACTCCCAACCCCAACTATATTAAAAAAAATTATTCTAAATTACACATTACTAACAAGTAAATTTAAATAATAGTTTTTGAAATGATTAAATTAAAAGTGATAATTATTAAAAAAAATTATTCTAAATTACACATTACTAACAAGTAAATTTAAATAATAGTTTTTGAAATGATTAAATTAAAAGTGATAATTTTAAGTAATTTTTGACCTTGAAGTGGATTTTGCTTTGGGAGTTCGTGAGTAAGAAATAGAATGAGAGAGTGAACTTGGGATTTAAAATTTATAAAACTTTGATATAAATTTTAACATTTTGTTATAATATGGTGGGTCACCGTGATCAATTTTGGCATCTCATTATGAAATAATCAGTAAGAAAAAAAAATGGTGGGTCACCTTGACCACCAACCGTTCATTATTTATTGTCTTCTTTCATAAAACAACCAAATTTCTTAAACCTTCTCGCTCTCTATATCTTTTAATTCCAAATTTTGTCATTTTCTAAAGTACAATTTGAAAAAATAAATCTTGAAAAATACATTGCATAAATAGAAAGTCAAAAATAACTTGTAGATCGTACAATACAAAAATTAATGACTTTCAAATCGTGTAATTAAAAATTTGTGTTTCTTTTAGAAAAATGATTTTTAAATTATAATTTAAAAAAAAATTATATTGTACAATCTCAAGGGAATAGAATAAAAAAATAAATTTTACAGGGTGCAAAAAAGAAGTTATAAAGATGAGGGGCTTCTCCTACACCTCCAAAGAGTTTACTGCACCTCCAAAAAAATTTAAATTTCCCATAATACCCTTCTGAACCCTTTGACTATTCAGCGGTAAAAGTTAAAAAAAAAAATTCTCTTTGTTCTCTGCTCTGAAATCACGGGTTCTTTAATATTTTGAACGGATTCTGAATTTCGTTAAATCACTTAACCAAACTTCAAATGTCGGTTCACAATTTCAAATATGTTTGACACTATTCATCGGGTTTCGAAAGTCGGTTAAAGATTTTACCGGGTTTCAAAATATGAAAGAACCTGTGATTTCATAGCAGAGGCAGAGAGAATCTTTTATTAACTTTTACCGCTGAATAGTCAAAGGGTTCAGAGGGATACTATAGGAAATTTAAATTCTTTTGGAGGTGCTGTAGAACTCTTTGGAGGTGTAGGGAGAAGCCCCCATAAAGATGCAAGAAGAATCTGCCATGAATTTGTTTAACAAGTTAAGGAAAGGTGCGGTGCGTGACAAAAAAGATGGGGGATTTCTTTCTGCACCCCATAATTTCTTCTGCACAATTAGTAATTTTTAGTTTCCAAAATTAGCTCTTGACTATTTTTAAAAAATTAAATCTCATACTCTCTCTTCTAGTTAATGAAAACTATATCAACCCTTGAAACCTATGAAAACCTAACCGTGCATCAGAAACCCTCCCACCCCAAACCCCACGAAGTTCACATATTCTCTTTCTCTTCTCTTCACATCCATGTGCTCCCTGTGCTGGTATTCTCCTCCACTTTGTGTGCTGGTGTGCTTCTTGGTATGTAGTTGTGTATCCTGTAACCTCATTCACACATCTCTCCTATACCGTCATTCACACCATTCATATTCACAACTAATGTCATCTCCTGTTAATTATTTTGAACAATTAATGATAAAGTGGGAGTGTTGGTTTTAATTTTTATTTTTGTGAAATAATGAACAAAAAAACGTAAACTGAAAGCCACAATGCTCTGAAAAAATGTGGACACATGTGTCTACATTTTTAAAATATTTGAATTATAATATCTGTGTGAGTGCATGCAAGTGCATATGTGTGTGAATGGATGTCTTTGTGAGTGTATATGGGTGCAGGCATGCATGTGTGGGTGTGTGGGTACGTGCATGTATGCGCATGTATATGTGTTATAATAAAAATATTTAAAAAATACGGATACAAAGGTGTAACAACACCTATGTTTTCCTAGTTCTAAATAAAGAAGACTTGGTTATAAATATGAATTTAAGTTAAAAGTATTGAATTCATGCATTAAAGTATAAAGGACATGTGAGATTGTACAACTAAAAAAAATAAAAATAAAAATAAAAAAGTTCAAAAAAATCAAGAAAGATAAAATGGAGAAATATTGTAGTACTTTTGTATTGCAGATGCAATGTTTATATAAACACAATACAGTACAATCATAATCTCTATAATAAAGCCATTACTAATAATAATGGCTGCATACATGAGAAATAATACACGGACATAATATAAGGGATATTGGGATAATATTATTGACATAATATCTCTGGTATTGATTCTAATAATTAGAATCGTAACTTTCTCTAATTGTATCTTTCAAAACTAAATCGAGAGATAAATAGGCTTGTTAGTTACAGCCTAAACTTACCGCTCCCTCACGTTGTCATAGGTTTGTAAACAAAATGTTGTATAAATTCTGTTATTAAACTTCGTTCCGAGAGTTTCCCATTGAGCACCTTTGTGTCATAAGAGATTCGACGAAATCCTTCTCATCGAGCAAAAACAAAATGGAACAAGCTTCCTCGCTTCAAGTGGAAATCGAGAGGGAAGAACCTAGTTCTCTCGGAGAAGTCCTTGTTGCCTCCTCTTTAACCTCACATTCTTCCTCCTTGCTTCAGATAGAAGCAGCACAGAGGCAAGAAACGAGTACTCTCCTACAAATATTTGTTGTCACCTCCGTAGCTACGACAATCCAATTTGGATGGACCTTAAAGGTGTCTTTCTTAACACCTTTTGTCAAAATGCATGGAATCACTCATGCCTGGTCTTCTTTTCTCTGGTTGTCTGGCCCCATCTCTGGGTTGGTTGTGCAGCCCATTGTAGGATACACTAGTTATCACTGCACTTCCCGTTTTGGCCGTCTCTGTCCCTTCATTCTGGGTGGAGTGTTTGTCATCTCTATTTCAGTGATTCTCATTGGTTATGTCATTGACATAGCATCCGACATCGGCGAGGATATATACGGAAATAATCCACATCTACGAACAGTCGCTATCTTTGCAATTGGACTTTTTTGTATTTCAGGATCCTTTTGTAGTCAAATTTGTAAAAATGGGTCCGTTATTTTTTTTTTGCAAAACAAGGTCAAGTCATCAAGATACAAGATGACATTACATGTGAAGTCGTCTTGTATCCTGCCGGTTTCTTTTTTTTTTTCAAAAAGCAAAGTCGACCTAATATAGGTCGATTTTAGTTCAATAGAAAAAGTGAAGTCGTCAGGTTGAATGACGACTTCAATTCAGGTTTTTCTTATGTTTTCTGAAACGTTGTAATTTTATATTTTTTTTTCACAAATTTTGTTCTCCCTAGAGATTATATTTTCTATTTTTTTAATTTTTTTGTTGATTGGTACAATAAGTTAACATAATAAAATACATTAGATAATAAAAAAATACATAACAAAAATACACTAGAAAATTGGATAAAACAACAAATTATTGACGATAGGGACAATTGCCCCTATGATATCCTACATTTCTAGAATATGAACATTTACTTCGTTTGTTGGGATTTGGTTGATCCATTTCATTATGGATTCTAGTAGTTGGCAGTCTTCCCCGTACCCTACGACACATGTTTGGGTAAGGAATGAAATTTGGTCCGGTGTACGTGGACCAATATTCTTTATTCTTAATTGGATGAAAACATAGGTGAAACATAGGTGTTGTAACACCTTTGTATCTACATTTTTTAAATATTTGTATTATAATTCATATACACGCACATGCACGCACGTACCCACACACCCACACATGCATGCACGCAGCGCCCCCCCCCCCCCCCCCCCCCCCCCCACACACACACACACTCACATAGACATCTTCCCAAACACACATGCACACACCCATTCCCACAATTTCTTTTACAAAATTAATAACTTTTATTATAATTCAAATATTTAAATAATATAGACAAAGGTGTGACGACACCTTTGTGTGTGTGAGTGAGTGTGTGTTTATGATGACAGTGATAGCGATTGTTCAACTACCAACTCCAAAGCCAACATATATGAATAAAGCTTTTGTCCCCGTAGGTAGTTTCAATTAGTGTAAAAAGTTTACATGTTTTACTTTCACACCTTTGTTTTGACATGAGAAAATGGATTAAGATCTTTTATTTGAATTAGTTACATGTTTATTGCTTAAGTACAAGAAAAAAAACTCGTTATGTTTAGTGTTGAGTTTTATGTAACTTTTTGCCTTTAACGTAAAAAAAAAAAAAATTTTAAAATTTTATCTTTTTTTGGCAAAATAAACATGTAAAAACAGTCAAATATATATCATAAGGTTTGGGTATAATGTTTGGTGAAGATTCTTGACTTTTTATACGCTGAACCAAAGTTTTTTATGTTTAACCTCGTGACATTTAGCTAAGAAAAATGTAAAAAAGTATCCTAAATTTGAACCAACATAATCGCATGGATGTTCAGAAAATAATAACAATATTGGATTTTAGTTATGATAATTCAATATACAACAAAAATGATTTATATACTAATGGAAAGGCAAGTGTTGTCGCACCTGTGTGTCTGCATTTTTTAGATATTTGTATTATAACACATATACACGCACATGCATGCACGCACCCACACATCCACACATGCACGCACGCATGCACCCACACACACTGACACAGACATCCACCCACACACGTACCCATATCAATTTACAAATCTTAATAACTTATATTATAATACAAATATTTAAAAAGCATAATAGTACAATACCAAAAATGCAATGGAAGCCAGAGTAGTAAAAATATAACAATTAGTAAGACAAGAGATATTGATGAGGGTTGTCCTGATAAAAACATATGTTCTCACCTGAAGACCAGTATGTTGACCTTTGTAGCCTCGGTGACTTCCCGTCTGAACTACATTGGTGATATCCTACACAGTCTTTTGGCGAGAAGAGTTCTGAAAAGCAAAATTGTATGGTTATGGAAGTTAAGAATATGAGAGGAACGTGTATTGCATTTTAAGGTTTTGAAAAAGAAAAAATAAGCTGGTTAAAGTGAGGTTTATGGAAATTGTATGGTTGTGGAAGTTAAATATGAAGGGAACATGTATTGCATTTAAGGTTTTGAAAGAAATGGAAATTATTGGATTTCGTATTGAAATCCAACAGATGGATTTACGAAAAATAAGTTGGTTAAAGTGAGGTTTATGGAAATTGAAGGAACTTTATTAGGTGATTGATTGGGAGTTAGAAAAATCATGGTTACATGTTACGGCAAAAACTGAGTGCTCTCACTGAAACAAAAATGAAGCATTATCTTGACCTAATTTGAAACAAAGAACAGTAAGGCCAGAAAATAGCTACCCCTGACCCTGGTAGTTAACCTTTAATGAACTAGTAACTGAGAAACTTAGACCCAATTCCTGGGCACATAGACTTTAGGTCAACTTTGGAACGTCTTATCCATAATTAGGAATCAGGTTGGGCCCCGGACGACCAGGACGATATAGTACACTTTTGGCAAAGGCTAGGTTATATATTTGTTTGAAGGATGCACTTTGGTGTTACGTTTGAAGAGGAAGAGATAAAAGAAGAACATGTTAGGAGAACACATCAAAGAAAATTTTGAAAGAGTTTATTTAAATCATCCGGGTAAGGGAGTTTTCTTGCTTTCTTGTACTGGGCAAGTCGGCCTGGTCTCTCCCGCATTGTTTTGTTCCCGCCACGAGAAGGACACATAGAAGAGGTATACCCAGTGCAGAGGATCCATTGAGAGTGTGGCATGGAAGCACCATCTGTGATAATCATGGAGGCACCATCTTCAACCATCACCACACTTAGTGTGGAGGCCGAGCCAAGCCCACTATGAAAATTTTTTGTGATGGCGTCCATAGCTGAGGACATATAGTTCGGGTGGGGTATTCAATTGTCTTTGCTCACACCATACATTCAGGTCTTAGGAGTTCGACATGCGGCAGCCTCCATGGGAAAATGCGTGTGGAAAACAATTGCTTTACCAACAAACAAAATTTTGTGGAAAAGATGCATGAAAAATAATTTTCTTACCCAAAAAAAATATTAGTGGAAAATAGACATTTTATTCACAGAAAAAAAATTTGTCAAAAATAATACATGAATAATAAATTTTTTTCTTACAGTGAAATAATCATAATTTTATTATATTTCTAATCTATACAAAAAATGGTAAACAAATCTATGTTTGCTTTAAAATTAAATTTAAAATAAATGTTTAAATGTAATTATTTTATTTATAACCAGTCGACTAACTCGTGCGTACGCACGAGTATTGAATTTTATTATATTTTATTTATTAAAATAATAAAGTAGTGAAAATATTATGTAATGAAATATCATAAAAGTTAGGTTATATTCTTGTAATTGTTATTATGAAAGTAATGAAGTAGTAAATCTAATTGATATGATAATTATTTTAGTTTTAAATATAATATGTAAAATTGATATTACAATATGCAGTTAATTGATTTTATGACATAATTATGATAGCCTCTGACTTTTTTTTGTTTTTTATTTTTTATTTCTAATATTTTTAGCATAATAATATAATTTTATTGTATTTATTTAACCTTTAAAAATACTAATAATTCTGAACAAGTGTTGTATTTTTTTTTATATTTTATATGTTAGAATAATAAAGTAGTAAAAATATTATATAATGCAATATCATAAAAATTAGAAGTGAATTGATTTTATGAAATAATTAAGATAGTCTCTCATTTGTGCGTTTACGCACAAATTTTTTTTTTTATTTCAAATCTTTTTAGCATAATAATGTGAGAATCCCATTTTCCTTTCCATGTACTCTCTTTCTCTATGCCACCAGTTCCACAAAACAACACACTCCACTCTCACTATACAAATTTTTTCCCTCTGTTTTCACTGCCTTCTCTCTAACCAGAAAGCTTGAACTCCACTCTGATCCATCCTCCATTTTTGTACAGCAATTTAACCTGGAACCAGAACAGAAATCCTTCCCCCAGCTGAGTCTCCTTCTCCTCCAAGTAAGTCAATTTCAGTTTCCTCAATTTTCTTCAAATTTCGAAATTTTTGGAGCTCCATTCTTACCAAATCGAATTAGGGTCCTATCCTCACTCTGAGTTTATGCATTCCAGTTCCTTAGGTTGTGCAATTGAGGTGCCCCCTTGTTGAAAGTGTTATTGCTAGTGGTAATTGCAAAAGGTAAGGGAAGCTAACCATTTTCTTTTAAATTCGTGTGGAAATATGCTCTATTGGCTCTGGATTGCGTATTTGAGTGTTAATTGATGTTGAACTGTATGAATTGGGTGTGTGATTGAAATTATGCGAACAATCTAGGCTTCTGCATGTGGGAACAATAAAGTAATCTGATATTTTCGCTTAGGCAAGTGGCTCTCGCCTAAGCGAAAACACTAGAAAACCCACCCATGTTCCTGCGCGAAGCCTCGCCTAGGCGAGCTGAGGTCGCTTAAGCGAGAGACACTCTCGTCTAAGCGAACCAGCTTAGACTGAGCGAGAGTTCGCCCAGATTTTTATTTTGCCCACTGTTAGAGCCTGGCTTTGGCGAAATTGACTCGCCTAAGCGAGATGACCTCTCGCCTGGGCTAGATTTTCTAGCTTGAGCGAGAACCACTGCAGTGGGGTGTTTGAGGTTCTGTTTTAATGGATGAAATTGTATGTTTGAATGTGATCTTGTGCAACTAGCCCCTTATATGCTTGGAATGTTGTTGCTAATATTGTGAGTAGTGAAATTGGGTGAAATTGGATTATGAGATGTGGGTGAATTATAATTTCAAGGGAAATTCAATGAGTATGTTAGTGTGTGTAAGAATGTGAGGACTCCGTATTGGTTGGTATCCTGAAACTCCAATAATCATTCACGCTCAAGTAGAGTAGAATGGATTATATTGTGAGGAGTAGCAGGAGGTCCTAGTTTTTGGACTTGATCAAGTCTTAGACGTAGACTTACCCTGGGAGTGGTCGGGTGATAACCCGTTGCGCCGAAACTCTGCAGAGTTTGGTGACCGTCACAGGTGCACGCCACCAAAAGATCCAATGTTGCTTACATAATCCGGATATTGAGTCTAGAGTCATGTATTTGTGCTATGTGGTGGTGGTTTAAGTAATTCTGATGATTGCAACATAATTGACTGATATTCATAATTTGAACTGCATGATTTCTCTTATTTAAGTTAGCTTACCCTTCTTGTTTATGTTTGTTTTCCTTGTGTGTTCTCCTTTGCAATGATCACTTACTGCTGGTGTGAGCAGAGCAGAATCTAGATGAAGACACCATTGTCCTAGATAGGAGTTGATTCTTTGCTTGGAAATCCGGTAGTAGCTTTTGGGTTAGGCTCTATGGAGTTTTGAGATATATAAATTAACTCTTCCTTGTATAGACTGTACTTGTTGATAGAGACTTATATGGCTATTTTGGATGACTGTATCAGTATTCTATAATAGTTTATTCTCACTATCTGCTTTGTTTGATCATGATATAATATTTTATTTAGTAGCGTGAAAACTATTAAATGAGATGTTACATTTTTTGTATCAGAGCAGTAGTTTCTTTAGGATCTGTAGATGTGAGCTTGCTTAGTTTCTGTTGTGTGTTCCTCGTGATGTCTTTAACATGGATGTAGTATCTGATAGTCGATCTGATAGTGCTCTCTTTGTGTGGTCAGAGCTATGGCACCTAGGCCTCCTTCTCCTTTTCTTCCAAACTCGGATAACCCTCACTTGGTGGGGGCAATTGAGGCGATGATAGCAGCCATGCAGCAACATAATGCTAACATGGTGAATGAGCACAACCTGGACTTATAGTAGATGGAGTCTGCTAGGCTAGCAGCGGAGGTGACTCAACAGAGGCATTTGGAAGCCCTGCATCAAATAGGGGAAAATCATTCTGGAGCTGGTTCTTCCCAAGCTCCACCACCTCGAGTGCAAGAGTGGAGTTTGGAGGATTTTCTTCAACACCATCCATCCCGCTTCAATGGCAAGACTAGCCCGAATGAGGCAGATCAATGGATGAGAGACATAGAGCGGATTTATGATGCGAAGAGGTGTCCTGCAGAGAACAGGCTAGCATATTCTGAGTATCTTCTTGCTGCAGAAGTCGTTCACTGGTGGTCTAGTATGAAGATGATGCTGGAGGACAGCAGGGAGCCTATTACTTGGGAGTTGTTTAAGAAAAAGTTCTATGCTGAGTACTTCCCAAACAGTGTGAGGTACGCCAAAGAGGTCGAGTTGTTGCAGCTGATGCAAGGAGATATGTCAGTATCGGAGTACGCTGAAAAGTTCAAGCACCTGGGCAGATTTCACACCTTGAAGATGACTGAGGAGTGGCAGTGCAGGAAGTTTGAGAATGGGTTGAGGGGTGATCTCAAACTCATGATGGCCCCACTCTCTACTAAGGAGAGAGAAGACAAGTAATTGAAATATGATCATGTAGTAAATAAAATTAAGAAATTTGTATAACTATAATAGTAATAATACCATTATAATAATATATCATAATGGTAAAAATAATATTAATAATAATGATAATGATAATAATAATAATAATAATAATAATAATAATAATAATAATAATAATAATAATAATAATAATAATAATAATAATACAACAACTGATACACATATTTTGTATCCTCTTTTATTTTTATAATTTTATCCTCTTAATTTTAAGGAGATACACATATATAATAATATGGAAAATAGACATTTTATTCACGAAAAAAAATTGTCAAAAATAATACATAAATAATAAATTTTTTTCTCACAATGAAATAATCATACTTTTATTATATTTCTAATCTATAAAAAAAATAGTAAACAATTCTATGTTTGCATTATAATTAAATTTAAAATAGATGTTTAAATGTAATTATTTTATTTAGAATTAGTAGACTACACGCATAGGTGTTGATTTTTTTTTTTTTTTTATATTTTTTACAGTAAAATAATAAAATTTATGTTATATCCTTATAATTGTTAATCTTAAAGTAATTAAGTAATAAATCTAAGCGATATGATAATAATTTTAGTTTTAAATATAATATGTAAAATGGATATTACAATATCGTGCGGTTAATTGATTTTACGAAATAATTATGATAGCATGTGACCTTTTTTTGTTTTTTATTTTTTATTTCTAACATTTTTAGCATAATAATATAATTTTATTGTATTTATTTAACATTTAAGAATACTAATAATTCTAAACGAGTGTTGTATTTTTTTTTATATTTTATATATTAGAATAATAAAGTAGTAAAAATATTATGTAATGCAATATCATAAAAATTATAAGTTAATTGGTTTTATGAAATAATTAAGATAGTCTCTCATTCTTGCATTTACTGCATAATTTTTTTTATTTCAAATCTTTTTAGCATAATAATATAATTGTTATTATATTTCTTTAATTTTTAAAATACTAATAATTTTATTAATATAAATTATAAATTTTTAAGAGATTAAAAATCTTTAACAAAAGTATTTAATATAATAACGTTTTTTATAATTAAAAAATCCACTTCTAACACCACTATGATTCGAAATAATAATAATAAAAATAATAATGATATCAATAATAACAAACTAATGATAATATAATAATATTTACACTATATAAATATTAATGTTAATGCTAATAATAAGGTAACGTTAACGATAATAATCCATAATTATATATAAAAATATATATCAACAACAAAACAAAGAGAGAAGACAAGTAATTGAAATATGATCCTCTAGTAAATAAGATTAAGAGATGTGTATATTTATAGTAGTAATAATATCATTATAATAATATCTCATAATGGTAAAAATAATATTAATAATAATCTATAACAATATATAAAGGGGATTCCTCTTTTTGTGTCCACTTTTCATTTTCCAATTTTACCCTTAATTATTATTTTAAAAATTAATTATTTTATAATTATTTCTTTAACCATTTTTTTTATTTTGACTGTTAATAATAATAATAAGAAGAAGAAGAAGAAGAAGAAGAAGAAGAATAATAATAATAATAATACAACAACTACATATATCAAGAGATACACATATTTGTGTCCTCTTTTGTTTTTACAATTTTATCCTCTTAATTTTAAAGAGATACACATATATAATAATATGGAAAATAGATATTTTATTTACGAAAAAAATTTTATCAAAAATAATACATGAATAATAATTTTTTTAATACCGTGAAATATTCATACTTTATTATATTTCTAATCTATAAAAAAATACTAAACAAATCTATGTTTGCATTAAAATTAAATTTAAAATAAATATTTAAATGTAATTATTTTATTTAGAATGTATGGCAAATGAAAAATAAAGTTATGTGTTAAATAGTCAATGGTATAAGTATATGTTTTTATTATTTATTGTATAGTTAGTATACTGACCCGTGCGTACGTAAGGTGTGTATTTGTTTTATTTTGTATATTAAAATAATAAAATAGTGAAAGTATTATATAATAAAATATTATGAAAATTAAATTATATTATTGTAAATGTTGTTATTAAAGTAATAAAATAGTAAATCTAAGTGATGCAATAATAATTTTAGTTTTAAATATAATAAATAGAATTGATATCATAATATAATACAATTAATTGATTTTACGAAATAATTATAATAGCCTATGATTCGTGCGAACATTTTTTTTGTTTTTTGTTTATTTTAATTTTCTTTTCAGAATAATAATATAATTGTTATTATATTTATTTAACCATTAAAATACTAATAATGATATTAATATAAATTATAAATTATAAAAATTTTAAAAGATTAAAACTCTTTTTAGCAAAAGTATTTAATATAACAACGTTTTCTATATTTTAAAAAAACACACTTATAATAATAACACCATTATGAATCGTAATAATAATAATAATAATAATAAAAATAATATTGATACCAATAATAATAATAATATTTATGCTATAAATATTAATATTAATGCTAACACTAAGGCTAATGTATAATAATTTATAATTATATATAAAGATAAAGTGAAATATATAAAAAAAGATGAAAGAATAACGGTTGATAAATAGGAGAGAAAAAGATTTTATAAAAAACTTGTAAAAGTAACGGTCAATTTTCAAAACTTTAATAAATAATTATATTTTAAAGGGTAAAATTTGTATTTTGAAATGTGGACACAAAAGAGAGAATTCTCTTTGTATATTGTTATAGATATTTTAAACTTAAATAATTATTTAAAATAAAAAAAAATTATTTTTTAGTTTTATTATTTTACTAATTTTAGTAACTATTTTTTTTTTGAATTGGAATAATTATTTAAATGTAAAGATAAATAAACAACATAACAAATAAAAGGGTCAAGTAATTGAAACATATTCATATATAGTAAGTAAAAGTAAAATATTAATTCATTTTTTAGAAGTGATAAAAGAAAAATTATTCTTAAACTTTAGATATGTGTGATTTTTTTTTTATAATTACAATTTTATTATATTAGTAACATTAATTAATATATAAATTTTGCGTGTAATATTTTGGTTCTTCAAAGTGATTAATCAAGATCAACGGCTGATTTTTGTGAAATGTTCATTTAACATTTTCATAATGCTTTTCTTTATAAAAATTCATTATTAAATATGAAAGAAAGAAAATGTGCTGAAAAAATATAATGATTTTCTCAAAAAGAAGTAAATGGATTTATTACCCAATTAATGTAAATACTCAGATGAAATGTATGTCATTTCGCTTGCTCTTGACTCTTGAATCCCTACTTCATAGTACTTTATATATAGATAGATTATCAAGTCATTATTATATGATAGAGTTGAGAAAAGGATGATGAATATATTATTTTTTTTAGTGATTAGTCATAATGTTGATGGTATTCAAGATACCTTGAAGAAAGATTCGGAGTTTGAGAAAAAAACAATAATTCCAACTCAATATTCTTTTCCTTCAATAACAAATTTTTAATCAATTATTTATTCCTTTATTTTTAAAATATAATTTTTAAGAATCTATACATTGCATATGAAATAATAAGAAACTTAATTTATTTAAAAATTTAATTATACATTTTTCAATATTTAATTGTTTCAAAAAATTACATCAGTTACTACATTAATAATTACTAAATTAACTTATTATAATTCTTACATTTAATTATTTTTTCCTTCCCTTATAAAAAAAGTAAATAAAAAAAAACACAACTCAAAATTCAATTTTCCAATAACCGATTACCGACGATTTTCATATTAAATTAAAAAAAAAAGAAATAGGTCAAAATTTGGCTCGAGCTACGCTGGCTCTTCTAGAGAAGGAGAGAACCTCTAGTAAAACACCATTAGTGAAGGTTAAAATCCCAGAAATACTAAAAATAACTACATCTAAAAACAATTATTTTTGTATATTCTGTTTTATCAAAAAGAATAAACTAAATATTGATGAAATTAAACATAACAATTTTTAATAAAATATATCTTTTCATTTTATAAAATTAAAAATGCGCTATTTTCCATGCTTTACAAATTTTTAGTATAGATGTATTATCCTTAAAAATTAGCCATATCACATTTATTGTTTTTAAGAACTTAAAAGTACTAAAAATATTGAAGAACAAAAAGTAAACATTTGTAATTTTGAAAAGCATATTTTATTTGCAAAGAATAACAATATATTTATAATTTCATAGGACTTAAAAATTCTAAATTTTAGATATTCGAAGGACAAGATGCTTCATTTCATTGACAACTAATTTTATCGATAAGAAAATGATAAATTTAGATACCAATTTACAAAATAAAAAATTATTAGTTACTTAAATAGTCATTATATATTATAAATAAAAAATTATAATTAGTTATTAAATTGGTTATTAATTAATTAGAGACTAATTTTTTTTGATAGTAAAAATTTTGGTAACTAATGTATAGTGATAATTTTTTTTATATTTTCTCTCTGTCTCATATACTGTACATAATAATTCATTGAAAAATATGATTAAAGAAACATGCTATGTAAAAACGAAATGAAGAAGCTACATTAAAAACGAGGTTTATTGAACCATTAGAAAAACAAAGAAGTATTAGAAAAGCTTAAAAAGGATCTACTTTTCTTAAACTAATGTTATTTATTTTTCTGTTAAGATTACTTTCGGTGTTCCTTTTTCTCTTGCATCAATATAGTCCCGTGCTTCAGGATCAGGGCAAGGTACAAAATAAGTCACAATTATTAGATGTTTTTATTTATATTCATACTTCAAATTTTAAACAAGTTAATTAGGTTTCACTAAACACACTCAAATCATAATTTTGGTCCATTGATTTATTCAATTGGGTTTTACTAACTAACCTGTTTTCTTGATTCAGGTTTATCATTGGGAGTATTGAATCTCCCAATTGTGGTACCACAGGTAAGAATTCAGTGACTGATATTTTTTCTAATTGAAGCAGAAAGATTCTTTGAATGAACATAAATTATTAGTGACTTATTTGAGTGAGTGTGTATTTTTACACACATGTGAATGTACAAACAGATGGTGGTGTCTGCATTGAGTGGTCATCGGGATGGTTTGTTTGGTGGTGGTAACTTGTCGTCTTTCATGGTGGGGCGGCAGCGGCGACCCTGAGTGCCATAATGGCGATTGTGTTGTTGCCATCTCCAAAAGCTGATGATGAGGTGAAGGCGGTAAGCTTGGTTGGAGGGGGCTTGCACCAGTTGATGGAATTTTTCATGTTTCACTTTTATTCCTGTTTCTAAAATCTAATAACCTAATAATAATATACTAACAGAAATACATGTCTTATCAAACATTTGTGTTTGTATTTTTTCAAATATTTGTATTATAACACATATACACGCACACACGCACAAGCATATACACACGCACACACCCACCTGTACATGCCAATATGCATGTATATGTATGCACTCACCCAAACATTCACCCACACACGCACGTACGCATCCAAACCCACACTATCATTTAAAATATTGATAGTTTATATTATAATATAAATATTTAAAAAATGCGAACACACTTGTGTGAAGACACCTATGTGTGTGTTTGCATGCGATGGTGGTCGTCGTGAGTTTGTTGTTAACGGTGGTTCTATTGTCAACTCCGAAGCCAATAGATGTAAGCAAAGCTTCCGCATCTTCGTAGGAAGTTTCATTAGTATAAGGAGTTTTACATGGTTAGCTTTCACACCTTTGTTTTGACGTGGGAAATGAATTAAGTTCTTTTATTTGAATTGTTACATGTTTATTGTTTAAATGTTATTATACCAAAAAAAAAACTTGTTATGTTTGGAGTTAAGTTTTTTATAGCTTGTTGCCTTTAATGTATTAAAAAAACTTAAAATGTACTTATTTTTGGAAAAGTAAACATGTAAAAACAGTCGAATATATATATATATATCATATGGTCCGGGTAAAATGTTTGGTGAAGATTCTCAACTTTGTATAGCTTGAACCAAAAGTGTTTTACGTTTAACCTCGTGACATTTAGTTAAAAAAATGTAAAATAGTATCCTAAATTTGAACCGACATAGTCACATGCATGTTCTAGAAATAATAACAATATTGGATTTTAGTTATGACATTTTCAATATACAACAAAAATGTTTTATATACTACGGAAACACAAGTCTTGTTACACTTGTGTGTCTGCATTTTTTATATATTTGTATTATAACACATACACATGTACACACACACACGTATCTACATAAACACCCACACATGCACACACGCATCTGCATGCACTCACACAAACATTCATCCACACACGTACGCACGCGTCCACACCCATATCAATTTACAAATATTAATAACTTGTATTATAATACAAATATTTACAAAATGTGGACACATGAGTGCTACGACACCTATGTTTTCACTATAGTATATTTAATATAACATAACATGATTATAATTATGTTAAATTTTATTGAAATCTTAAAATATTTATGATAAATTAATTAAAATAAGTAGAAAAACATAGATTCAATTATATTTTTTTAATAGAGAAGAAAGTATAATAATATTTAAAGTCAGAATATAGTAAATAATTTATGTGTTTATACATGTTTTTGATAAACAACATATATTTGGCAGAAAACTAAAAGTAAATTACATTTTATATGTTAAAATATAACAAAAATTAATAATATGAATTATTCGTGTGAGAATAAAATATGAAGAGAATGCAAATAGTAAAATAAAGTCAAAACAATGACAATATTCACGGTAGAATGAAGTGTTAACAAATGTGATAAAAGAAATACAATAAATATAAACGTACAACTTATAATACTAAAACCAATATATATCTTTTGTGATTAAGTAATATAACTTTTAAATAATATAATTTAAATTGTTACACTATTATAAAACTTATTAAACCCAAATCTTGAATTTGATCAACAAAAATTAAAGGATTAACTTTATCTTTGCTCTTTTATTGAATGAATTTAAACATTTCAAATTTATTAAATTGTTAGTATGTTTATGCAACCTTATATATATATATATATATATATATATATATATATATATATATATATATATATATATATATATATATATATATTGTGTAATCATTGTACCTATATTATATTTAAAGTGAAAAGATAATATAAAAATATGTTTGATGTAATATAATAAATTCATTTTATAAGTTATTAGTGAAAACAAATGTGCGTATGTTCACCTTTTTTAATATTAAAAGTAAATATAAATAGTTTTTAAAATTTTATACTAAATATTTTTTTTATTTATTTGGTTGTAATTTGTTTTATTAAAAGAGAACATTGTGCTGGTAACAGGGGTGCACAAACTAAAAACAAGGGGTGGAAAGAAAATGAGCGAATAGGAAAGGTGGAGATGTGCAAAACTAATTAATTACTCCATCATCATTTTTTCTTTCAAAAAACATTATTATTCTCCTTCTTTTTCACACTTCATTTTAATTATCAGTTTTTATTTCACCCTATTTTTCTCATCTACTTTCAAAATTTAAACAAAAAATAATATTTTTGAGAAACATTTTATTTATCCAAACGAAATAAGATGTTGAAAAAGAAACATATCACATTACTAAGACTATAACTTCTTCCATAAATGTATTGGAGAACTAAAACAAAAATACAAATATAATCCAAATGAAACAAAATAAAAATCAAGCATGTACTACAACATTTAAAGTAGGGGTGGCAATTAGGGCCTCGCCAGTCGGGCTGGCTCACAGGTCTGCAAAAAAAATGCGGGGCAGGTCAGGATAGTGAGCCCGCAGGCCCGTAATGGTCCGACCCGCATAAGTCCGCGGTCCGCGCGGGCCAGCCTGCAAGCCTGCATAATTTTTTTTAAAAAAAAAGTTGCACTTGTGTATATTAATTACTTTTTTATGGACTCTTGCATTACGTTTCAAATTCTTATATAATTAGAAAAGACAAGTATTATATATTTTTTAATGTGCTAAAATTTAAAGAATACATTGTGTATGTCATAATATGAATATGATGAAAATGTTCAATTATCAATTTATCATCCAATTCCCCAAAGTCTTTACTTAATTTTGTGAACTTCTTAAAGTTTTCCAATTTTTAAACATTGAAAGTTTTATCATAAAAATTAAAAAAAAAATTAAAAAAATTAAAAAAAGCGGGCCAGCTCACGAGCCAAGGAATATGCGGGGCGGGTCTTATTCAGGCTGGGCCTAAACGGTCCAGCCCAACCCGCATTGCCACCCCTAATTTAAAGCAATCGTAGCGGTCAAATATCTGTGGATCCTCTGCAATGTTAGTGCCAAGAGAAAGAAGAGAATTGAAACAGTGAGATGTGGGTAAATGACAAAAAGGTAGAACGGTTAAAATGGATAACCCGGTCTGGTTGATCATTTAGTGAGTTAATTCAACCCGACTCACTTATTAGCGAGTAAAAAATATTTGAACCCGGTCTAGTAACAAGTTGGCTCACTGACTCACTTAATTAAAAAGATACAATTTTTTTTTAGTCAAAACTAAATTATAATTCCAATTAAAATTTAAATAAACTTTAATACAATCCAAATACAAACCAAAATCGTAAAAATACAAATTATCTATGTGTTGGCTAAAAACAACAACCTAACCTGACCCAAATGCAAAGTCCAACTTAATAAAAAATACTTGTATAACCCTTTATTTACGGGATGATGAACCAGCCTGGCTTACCATGGGTTCAACCCAGTTGAGCCAAGTTTTAGGTGGACTGGATCAAAAATCAACCCGTATTAAAATATATAAAAAAATTTCAATCCAATCCGACGTGAACTCGTAGTGGCTGGGTTAGCTCGTAAGTTCCAATTATTTTGAGAGCTTAAAAAAAGTCTATAATTAATAGATGTCAAACGGTGATGCATAAAGTGAAAATTTTAATAGTTAGAAAGAAAAAAAACACATGTTTTTGGACAAGTGTCAATGGTATAAATATGGATAGTTTAGATATTTCACCGGTATATTATATTTCATAATATTTGATTTATTTATCTCATTAGTAAAATTTAGTTATTATGGATTTATTAGGCACTTCCTACCACAAGCTAAATATATGGCCTTTGCTTCATGGACTTCTCTTCCTGCATCTCTCTCTATTCTTCCCGCACTCCATATCTTTAATGAAACTCCAATTATACCCTCTTCTCCTGTCACATTACCTTTTTAAGAAATATTTTATTGCACAAACATCCCTCATCCCTATGGATCATTCATTAGTTTATCATTTTATAGGGCTAAAATTTGTTCTGCATCATGGTAAAGTTTTTAAAATTTTAAAATTATATCTAAACTTTTTTATTAAGTTTTTGTCCTTTAAAAATTTAAGCATGCTTCTTTTAGATTCTTCTAAAATTTAATAATTATTATGTCAGTGCAAATAAGAATGATAGACGAACTTACATGGATGAGATTAATTAATATCAGTTATACTTTTAATTGATAATTACTTGCTAACATTATAAAAATTTATCAATTATCCTTGTCATTAATACAAATTTAACAAATATTTTTAAAGTTAAAGGAAAAAAATACAATATTTTTAAAATGTATTTAATTTATTGAAAAATTTATAGGACTAAATACACATTTTGTCCACTTGATACTACAAAACATATATTTTAATGTCATTTTCAAAATAATATTTACGTTTGTGCATATTTTGAGAAGTAAAGTGAATATTGATTTAATTTAACAACTTGTAGTAAAATTATTTTGCTTTAGTGTCACAAAAATAGAAATGATGGGTTCATA
>Ga0214542_1004091_pt1 | contig 29163 bp, 10 predicted proteins | sample CNSS1metaG_FD_160096 | JGI IMG/M metagenome (GOLD analysis project Ga0214542, IMG submission 160096) | Root nodule microbial communities from cowpea collected in UCLA plant growth center, Los Angeles, California, USA - CNSS1 | ecosystem: Host-associated > Plants > Roots > Nodule | place: USA...
CTTTTTGAATCTTTTGTGGAATTGGTTCACCGTTCTGTCGGTTTTGGAAAGCCCGAACTACCGTTAGTGATTAATTTTTTTGTTACCTTTGTTCGGAGGGAATTTGGGATGGAAAATAAGAGAAAGGGAAAGAAGAAGAAAAAAGTAAAAAAGATTATATTACTTCAATAGAAGTAAAAAACTGAATAAAAAATTTATAATAAATATGATTTGCGTTGTTGAAATAAGTAATTTTATTATAAAATAAATCACTGATTTGTTTTAGATATTATTTTATTCAGAATGAATATAAAATAAATTTCACTAATATATATTTTTGAAGTGATTTACTTACGTAATGTAGTAGAATATTGAAATAAATTAATTTAAAATTTTAATTATATATAATGAATTATAAAAGAAGTTCAATTTGAACAGTAAAAATATAAAAAAAATAAAGGTGAATTAAATTATTTTAATAAGTGAAATTGGATTGATAATTTATATTCAAAATTGACAAAGGCAAGCCATGCATGCTTACAAATGGCGTCTAAAAGAGTGTCAAATGAAAATAAAAATAAGATTTATGAATAAATTTTAATGTAATTATTATTAAAAGACATAATCAATTACATTTTCAATCATATTTCATTATATCTCATTGTAATTGAAGTATAATTACAAACTTATTTTCCCACATATCTTACTCATATTTAAGTGGTAGCAACTATCAATTTCAAACACAATAATAAGATAGTTACCACCTTCATTTATTTTACACAGGATCACGGGATCCAAACGGTAGTGAAAATAAAGAAATATCCAGTTCGTAAATAGGACATGAACTTCAATCACGGTTTCCTGTTTGAAAACAAGTCGTAAAGGACAAATTCATAAGTCCTTTCAGCAATCTCAAAATTACTTTTTGTTTCATTCTTTAATTTCAAAAGCACTTTTTTTCTTCAACTTTGCTGTTATTTTCAAAAGTTTTCTCTGGTAGTAGATAGGTAAAACCTTCTTATATTATTGATAAGTCTTTAAATTTATCTTTTAAAATTTATCCCCCGAAATAGATCATATATCACAAGAAGATTTTATTTCTTTTTAGTTCTAACTTTTTTATATAGTGATTACCAAGTAGATTTTAAGTTTATCTCAATCTTACAAAACTAGATTGTAATGTGAGGTGTACCCACTTATATATTATAAATTTGTCTTATCTTTAGTTAATATGAAATCTCCAATCCATTCCTTTAAACTAAGATATATACATTTCAAACATGAGGCTAAATATTAATGAGTTGTGCAATAAATATCAATAGTGTGTGACAGAGTAAACCCAACAAACATTAATATCATGTTAAAAAATGAATTTTAAGTTTAACTCAACTTTATAATCTAACATTAGAAAGTGATATGGTATAAACCTCTAAGCCAAAATATATATATATATATATATATATATATATATATATATATTAAAATTAGTTACATTATAATTATTTTAATATTTAATTATAATAATGTTACAATTATATATATTTGAACGTACTTAATAAAATTAAAATTATGTTTATAATATTCATTTATATTTGAATTCATTTTTTATAATTTAAAATTTAATTCTTTAAAATATCACTTAATTTTATAAATAAATGTATAATAAATAAAAATATATATAGTTGTGCAGCTTGAATATAGAATAAAATAAAAGGTTAAGATGAAAAGTGAATAGTTTCATTTACTCGTTTTTAGAGGTTTTTTAATATAATTTAATATCTTAAAATAAAACAGAACAACTAATTATAATAATATAAATATCTGAATTAGTATAACAACTTTAAAAATATTATATTATTATAATAATTTATTAAATAATTATATATAAAATAAGGTTTGTTAAATTGTTTTTTGTAATATAGAACTTATCATAAACTAAGCAAGATAAACATGGTAACATATTCAAACCATGTTCAAAATTCAAAACATGTCTAATAAATTTTTTATGCCGAGCCTGGTTAGTATGTATGGGCACAACTTCCAGAGCAGAAACATTAATAGTATCGGCAAATGCAAGTTCTTTATGGTGACAGTTCAACGTTTCCAACCACCATTCACAAACCAACCCTTGTTACAAAACTATATGCTCTACCACACTTATTTTCTTTTATATCATCAGGCGCTGGGGAAGGATATGTCCTAAACATATTTTACAAGAGTATTGAAAGTGAACTAATGAAATGGTTTTCTTTTTCCACTTGTGGTTGCTTGGATTTTTAGAGAAAAATTAGAGAAAGTGTTTGGAGATTTCGTTAAGAAAAAAAGTCAAGATTTCTTTATTCTTTTAATAAAAAATCATTGGACGAATAAACTAATTGATTTAAGTATCGAGAATAAGGAAAAACTTTGAATACATGGGAAGTTAAGAGAGCGGATAAGTTACGGGTAGTAGTTTCTTTGTTTTCTATTTGTTGGATAAATATTTATTCTTATATGTGTGCGGGTATTCCTAATGTGTACCTACATATTTTTTTAATATCCACAAATATTTAAAAAAAAGTAAAATATTCAACAACATATTTTAACCATAAATTCAAATACAATACATAACATTCATAAATTTTAACTAAAATCCAAATAATCCATTTAATTAGTGTTGAATGACAGTTTACAAAGATAAAGAAATGAGGATTTTTTTAAAACCAATTGATAAAAAAAAGTCATTCAAAATCAATGTGTTAATATTTTAATAAGATTTAATTAATTTTTTTAATTTAAATTAGAGTATAGCGGGTATGGGTATCCACAAGTACATATACTATGATATCCGAACTCGTCCCATTAATATGCGGGTATAAAAAATACTCATATTCGTTATCGTGGGTATCCATTTACAATATCAATTTCATACTCGTAGCGGGTTTTATATGTGGATATTCGCGAGTGTGAATTTTTTTGACATCCCTAAATATATCTCATTTCATTAAAAGTTTGATTTTTTTTTAATAATAAGTATTACCTTTCTTTATTTAAATTTAAAGTGTTTAAAGTTGCTTTTTTGTTTAGTTAGAAATGTTTTTGTATTTTTTGAACATTTGTGTTGGGATCTTGATCAATATTTTTGGAGAGTCAAAATAATACATTGAAAATTTATATATTTAATTATTGTCAATAATTAAATAAAAATGAATACATAATTTAGTATAATTAGTCTATAACTATAACATAAATCACACATATATAAAGGATTGCACTTTATTTTTCAAATTCTTGAATTCATCTATAATTTAATTATAAATAAAATTTTTAGTTTTTTTTTTTTCTTTTTCAATGTAAATAACCATACTGTCAGTAAAAAATTAATCTTCTATTTTATTATGCAATATACCTATTTTTTTTAAGTTTAAGACTAAAAAATAATTTATCATAATTTAATAAAAAATTGAGAGATATAATTACTAAAATAAAAATATATGATAAAAGTCACAATTAAGAATCGGTTATAAGAAAAACACATTGTACATTATTTTTTCTATATTCATGAAAAATGAATATACAGAAGACTCGTGAGATAAAAAAAGAATGTTAACTATTAACTTAGTATTTTATTATCAAATGAGACAAGAGAAAATTAATTTTTTTATGAGAGATATGAGCAGAAATAATGAGTTTGTGTCTAAAATAGGTGTAAGGAAGAGAGTGTAACACCCCCAATTTTTTTTTATTATTATCTATGCTTCGGTAAAAAGAAAAAGGCAAAAGCCAGCTCCCTCTCCCAAACCCCCTTTAGCTTCCTCACCACCCTTTTTCTCTCAACTTTTCTCCACTTCCCAGCCACTATTCTACCCTTTCTCTCTGACCTTCTCCACTCTCAAACAACTTGTTCTCCCTGCTTCACATTTAAATTTCTCACCTTTTTGACACAGAGGTTGGAACTGAGACCATTGCGAAGTGCTCCTCAAATCAAACCGAATTATAACATCATAGTCATAGTCAAGACTCACTCACTCCTGTCTCTTAGGAGTTATAACTATATCATAGTCAGGTCACATCCTGACCAAAGATTCTAACATGGTAAATTCTATATCTACCAAATCCAACCTCTTATTGAAGCTCCGAAACCTCATTTGACTCAAACAACGAAATATTTTTGTATGAGTCCAATACTAGCAGAGTCAAAATAATCTCATTATGGACTCCATCATCAATACACTTTTCACATCACCACATAGTAGTATTCTCACCCTAGAACTAACTACATTCACATCACACATAATTAATACCAAATAACACCACATAATACTTGAATTTAAGACTATTTTTACAAGGTTATAGTATATATTTTCACTCAATGAATGCATGTCTAGCTTAGCAAATCCACACTGGACTAAGCCTCGCCCAATGACTACATTTCTTGTCCAACAAAAATATATCCCTGGAACTCTTTGTTTTCCACATAGAATTTTTGCTTAATGAAGTGTATGCTCGTTCAATGAGAGAGCATTAGGGCTAAGTCCCTCAAAAAGTCGTCCATCCAAAGTTTTTCTCACCTAGTGATCAAACACACACCTTGATCTCAGGTTTTTGACATTTTTTTTTTGCTCAACCATTCCCTTACTTCGCCTAGTGAGTGTATCGCCTATCACCATTCTTGATGAGCTCGTCCAAATGCAAGTTTTGCATTCTTGCTCAATGTCGTACTCCTAACCAATCTTTCTTGGCATTCCACTCGTTTTTTAGATGAAAACACACATATTATAGTTCTACTTATGCCTCTAACAAATCTAGCTGGGTCACATAACCAATCAAAATTACCATAAGTAATAAACTAGCTTAAAACACATACTTATACAACTTACTCAATCAACTTAATTAGATTTCAACATGACAAAACATCAGATTTCACAATAACTCAACTCAATCCCATCACATAGCAATAATATTTAAATCTAAACTAGCTTCCCTTACCTGATGTAGAAAAAACCCTAACTCAAAGTTTCTTATAGAGTTATAGTTTTCATATGATGTTCTAACTACTTGCACAAAATCATGTCACATATCTAAGCATATCATAACGATTATAACTAAACAAAAGATTCACTTTGAACTAATTTGAGTCACATGCATGGATCCTAGAACCATATGTGCCTCAAAATGCTAAACTAACTCAAAAATAGGACAAAAGGTAAACTTATTACTGTTTTAGATTTCGATCGGTCAGAGATGTAAACATTTCAATCATAAAATTATTAATAGTCTCTGATTGTCAAATAGATGAAAGATGAGATAAAAAGTGGATAGAAACCAAAGAAAACTTTTTAGAAAGAATGACTTTTATAAAATGAAAAGTGTAGTTGAATTTTTATGAATAAAATAATGGAGAATCATTTTCATCTACTTTATTTTTTTTATTTGATTGGTTATGTTCTTGTTTCCTTCTCTAACATGAAACATATATCAAATTTATCTCCCTTAAATATTTATTAAATATTTAAAAAATTGTATACTATCAAGAATTAATTTCGTCTATTGTCTTTTATATAATAATAAAACAAAAAAAAATATAGTGAAGTAATGTTTTAAATTATATCAAATAAAATAGAAATATTATAGTAATTAAAAATAAAGACATTACAAATATTCATCCATGGCCATAATTTAAAAAAAAAAAGTAAAATATTCATATTAATGACTGATTAATCTGAACGTTTTTAATCAACATTGAAAAGCAATTTCACCAATGTCCGGTATACAAATTTATTTTTCATCCATATTGTCACTTCCATATTTTCTTTCTCCTCTCCAAAATTATATTTCAAGAAGCATAATTTAAAACAGTTTTAGAAAACTAAAACATGAAGTATAAATTAGGGAAGAAATATTAGTATTTGGCATATTGGTTGTCTCTTAAGTTGGTTCTTTGGCTGTCGGTTGGGGTTAGGGACGAGAGTCTTAAGTGTACAAACTATGACCACACATCATTCTCTGGTTGCCCAGACTTCATGAGTTTGAAGGAAACTGTCCTTCTAAATCAAAATTGGTACCCCAGTATAGGGCAGTGTCCCAGAGCTTGAATTCGTGGGGCCAGTGATAAATCATGTTGCTAGGATTGTAGGTCATTATTTTGTGGGACCCTTCTCATGTGCTCCACAACATTGCTTCTCATTTCATTGTCAAAAGTTCCTAACTTTCAATCATGGTTGTGATTTTTTTGTGTAAAGGTCTTGCAACAAAATATTATTGTCTAATAATGTAAATGCATATTTGTTGAATATAGTCCTGTAGAGTAAAGACACGACTCAGAAAAGATAGTACATGCTTATTTAAAATATAAATTCGATTTTAACATAAAATTATATTATAAAATATATTATAAATAACATTACATTATAAAATATATTATAAATAAAATTGTATCTCTTGTAAATTTTACCTACCAATATCCACAAATCCCACACTTTTTAAATGCCTAATCAAAATCTAAATCTCTAACTTGAATCCTAGAAACTTCCAAAAACTTCCAACACAGTGTAACACATGGTCGTTGAAGTGTACAATTTTGGAATCACAAAAAATAATTTCTTTTTTATTCAATCGACCATAGGAAAAATTTGTATATAGATTCCTGATGTGAGAAAAAGAATTAAATTATCAAATCTAATTCATAATCATCTAAATTAAATTTTAAACAAATTTATATTTTTAATTTTTAAATTTAATTTATTTAATTGGATTTGGATTGTATATAGATTGAATATATTTTTTGGATTTGAAAATTCAAAACTAAAGTATAACTATGTCATTTTAAATTACAAAATGTTAAGTGCGATCAAACTTGAATAAGGTAGAATTAAGTTGAGCTCATGCAAGATCATGTTGAATCTATCTAGGTTAATGTCAAACCAAGTGATTTGAGTGTAGGTCAAATTAAGTTGGTTTGGAACAAAGTCGAACTTAATCAATTCAAGTCTAGGTAGAGCCAAATCGACCTTGACTCGTGTCAAGATGAACTGATATGGATCCAGATTAAGCCAAGTTTAGGTAATTTCATATTCACTCGAGTCGAACGAAACCAAATTCATCTGATTTGAGCTTAGATTCAGCTTGGGTTTGCCCCATTACGACCAAGGTTGCCCTTATCCAATTCAGACCAAGTCTGACGTCACCCAATCAAGACAAGGTTGAGCCTAGCCTAATCAAGACAAACTCAAGTCAAACTGAATAAGTTAAGATCCAAGTCAAATTGAGTTAGTCTAGCTCCAAATTGAGCAAAGTTAAATTGTGTTCATGTTCGATGGATACATTAAATTTACATTAGTCCATGACTATATCAAACTACGTTGAGTTGATTCTATATTAGATCAATTAGAATAGTCCACATTGGATTTAATGTGATTGAAAATATGAATATAATATCAATTCAATTCAATTTAAATTAGATTTAAAAAATCTAAATCGATGTGTGATATAGTGAAAATAAATTTGAATTTTACACTCAATATTTTATTCGATTAGAATTAGATTGCATTTTGAAAACTCCAATCCATGATAATTTGTTGTCATTGAAGTAATTTTTGTTTTAAGAAAAAAACCATTCAGAGATAAATTTTATGTTTAACTTATTTTAACTAATAAAGATTGTTTGCTTATTTTATGTTTGGGATGTAGAAGAAAATGTTCCCAAATTTTGTTGTGGTTAAAAGTGAAACTTAGCCTCATATCTTCAAGAAAAAGTAGAAATAATTTAGTCATTAATAACTAAGTCAAATAAAAACAAAAAACACAACAAAATATAAAAATTTACTCACCTTAATTTAATCAGCCATGCAAAATTTAAATTTTAACCATTTGATTCTATACATAAAGATTAAACCGTCTATTAAGAATTTAAGATGAAATTAAAATCTTACATTAAATAAAAGTGAATTAAAAAAAATAAAAATGAATAAAAAAGAGAAAAATCAACAAAATATAAAAGAAAAATCGTAAATATATTGTTCTAAAGTTTTAAGTTAAATATAACATTATTGTAATTCAAAGATAGTTTAAAATCACATCCATTTATTAACATACATTTCAAATAAAAAAAAACTTTTACGAAACTACCACAAAGAGATCTTAGAGAATACAAAATTGAAAAGATCATGAATTTTAGAATCGAATAACTACTTAAATATATATATATATATATATATATATATATATATATATATATATATATATATATATATATATATATATATAAACATATGTGTTAAATAAACGTACATTAATAATTTTAAATTCAATAATTATATATATATACTTGTATATAAAGCAAATTCTTTATTTTAGTGTTCACATTTGTTTTCTAATTTTACCTTTTAAATAAATATATTTTTTTCAAATTAAAATAACTATTTTATCAATTTTATTTTTTGAATGACAATGTCTGTAAATGTATATTTGGCCATCTTTATAAACTTGACTATTTTATTACAAAATAAATAAAAACTACAAACAATAAATTTACAAAATTATTTTAATTTTACAATTATTATCTATATAAAGGATACTCATATTTTTATGTTATATTTATTTTTTAAATAAATTTTTTATTACCAACTTAGCGTTTCTTTAAATTTAACAATATTTTTTATTTGATATGTTTTTCAAACTTAATAATTTTATTACAAAACACATAAAACTACTTATAATAAATTTACAAAAAATATTTTTATTTTATGACAATAATAATAATTTTATTATTTTTATTTATCATAAAAAAAATATAAACATACATGTGGGTGTTAGCTTAATACTTGTGTTTTCAGTCGTATTTAATAACTATAATAATATTATTATAAAACATCACATAAATAAATATAATAACTAATATTACTCGTTATTTTAAATTTCTTTATCCTTTTTGTAAGAGTCTGAATTATTTTTTTTCTACTAAAGTATCCTTAACTAAAATTTTGTATAAAGTTGGGAGAAGTGAAGATTTTTGTTTTAAAAAGTAAAATTGTATAATTATTCATTTTATATACACCAGGAAAACACATAGCATTGCTATGTATATTTTTGTTATGATAGTAAAAAATAATAAAATTAATAATAACATTTTTATTATAATTAAATGTAAATATTTTTTATAATTTTATTATAAAAATTTTTTATTTATTTTGTAGGTAACTTTTTAATTAAAAAATTATTAAATTTAAAAAAATATCAAATTGAGAAAGTCATTAAATTTAAAAAGATAACCATCATTTGAATGGTAAAATAATTTTAATGTAAAATTTATTTATTTAAAAAGTAAAACTGGAAAAAAGATGTGAACATTAAAAAATGTATATTTTTAGATATAGGTCTAGACCAACTATTTAAGGGTAATTTAAAAATATATCACCGTTACAAACAAAATAAAGATAATAGATGATTAAATTAACTAACTTAGCATAAATTAGTTATAAATGTCTTGTATTCAGAGAGAAAAGGAGATCAGTAAGATCCATTTGCAAGGATGACTGTAGAAATCAGTTATCGCAATTAGTTGTACATTCACCAGAAACCATTCATACCATTCCTATTCTTGTTTTTGAAATTGTTCATTTTTCTTCTTTTGAATCCCTTAGAAAGTGAATTGCAGAAGATTAGTGTTTTGTCTCTCATTCAGAACATGCCTGTTTTGAAATGCCCTATATCATTCTGTCCAACAAACTTAAAGCTTTGAAGATTGTTTTTAAGAACAGATAAGATTGTAGATGCAATACAATTTCAATATGACAGATTTTATTACTCAGTCTCTTCACAGTCAGGAATTATAGACTCAAATTGAAATAGATTATACCTCAGCTTCTCAGGAAACTTTCTCGAGGGACAAAACTTGGTGGAGGAGGTTGCTTTACCACCACTTTTGAGACATCATTGGTGTGAATGTGTGTGGTTCTTAAGATTCGATGAAGATTCGATGTTTGTTGGACCTATTGCTCCACTTGCTGTCAGGTCACTTTCAAACTACGTTAGTGTTTAGTTTCACGTACAGATAAGAGAATATGTTGGAAATCTCACATGGACTAACAATGAAACTAATCTAAAATATACAAGTAGATACAATTTTATTTTACAAATTGATTTTGTGAGGTTGAACCAGGTGTATTGTATCTTCCTTGTAAGTCTCTTCGAAAGATTTATCAAAGTGTAAAGACCCATCAGTGATGCAGTCCTGCACTTTTTAACTCAACATTGATAAATCTGGATTTCAATTCTAATATGGTGGTTTTAATTACTAACGGTTTTTAATTCCATATTACCAAATCTGGAATTTAAAAACAAGAGTTTGCGAAAAATTTAGCTATCTTTTCTATCTGAATCAAACTTATTGTTGTTTATGTAACAACTCGATGTGCTGCTTAGTGTCATATGGAAGTTCCTTTCTGATTTATTTTGGACTCTCAGCAATACTTTAGGAAAAAATAATGTGGCCATCTTACATGCTTTTGTTATGAAATTGACTTATAACATTTATTTATGTACTGAAATTCTGTCTTATTTCTAGTTCACCTTGAAGCTTCAAACACATGCTTTCAGTCAAGTAGTCAAACCTTTTGGTTTCAACGATAAATTCTGCAATTACATTTATGTAACATTGAAATCTGCTAAAACCTTTCTGCGTTTGATTAATAGTAGGCCAAATGTTTTTTTCTCTTGTTCAAGAGGAGTGAGACAGAGAGAACTTTGTCCCCTTTTGTCCTGTTGTAGAAGTTCTTACTATAAGTATAACCAAACTTGCGGATCATGGTAAGTTGTTGGTGTTAGGATTTAAAATATAAGTTTGATCACATATTGAATAAGAATGAATTTGAAAACAATATATAGAAAAAGACTTACAAATATATTGTTTCAAGGTTTTAAATTCCTGTCATACATTTTATGTTTATTACAAAATGATGTTTTTGCTGAGTTACGGTAGTATTCTAATAAATTTTTGGATACTGCAAAATCAACGTTCTATATCAGAACAAAATTCACCAGAAGCAGCATTGACCTTATAATTAGAATGCTTGGTTTTCAGCGTTTTTTTAACTATTTTAACTATCTAGGGTGCCCCTACGTTGAAGGGAAAGCATAGGAAATTATATCTTACAACATTACATATTTTTATTTCTTTTTAAAATCTTATATATTTAATAAAATTGAGAATTAGATTTAAAATTTATTTTTTAATATTATATCATAATTATATATTTAAATTTATTTTGTAAGACGGGGTTAAACTTTGAAACTGATAGTTTTGCTGTCTAAACCAGGCTAATTCCAGCGTAAAAACGTATATTTGTGAAGTTATATTAGGCTCAAAATTAATTTTCTTAACTATCTCTTTATTTTAAAAGGATTTAATTTAGTGCCTAATGTCTTAACAAATCAACGTTAGTTTTCTGTCCAAATCAAGGTGATTCCAGCATGGAAGAGGGTACGTTTGATTCGAACGTAATTTCAGCACATTCTTTTTGTCAGCACGTTGATTTAGACGAAAAGGATATCATTGATTTTTTTTTTTTTTTTTACAAAAATAGGATCAAATTCAACCTTTTAAAAACGTAGAATGACCAATGGGGTTTTCTAAATATAAAGAAAATAAAAAAAAAAGTAATAAATTTATATGTATATAATATGCTCGTACATTATGGGAGTCATCAATAGAATGGACGATATTGAATTTAATATTATCTTCTAGGAAAATTTGTTAAGCCAATAATAACATTATTGTGAAAAAAATTAAACTACAATCAAAATTAATATTCAATAAAAGCATTTTATTATTCAAAGTGTAACTTTCATAAAAAAAAGTTACAAATTTTCTAAATACAACTTTTACAGTGATAAAATTACAAGTTCATTCATGCAACTTTGAAAAGAATAAAATCACAAACCTTTTTCGAACACAATTATCTAAGTCAAATTTACACCGAAGAATTTTATTCAGTTGTAGCCACAACATTCAGACTAACTCTTTATTTTCATAATAGTTTTTTACTTTTTTTTTTCTTTGTATTACAAACTTTAATAAAAACTTATTTGAGATCAGTGAATTAAAAGAATATTTATAATTAAATAAACAAAATTATTATATGCTATAATGTTATTTAAAATTATTAATATATTCATTTGAAAATTATTTTAATATAAAATTAAAGATCGATTGAAAGAGAGAAACAATTAGCTAAATCAAGCATACAAATTTAAATAAAAAAATAAACCATACAAATAAAATAAGGGGTAGAAGTTTGAAATGATTGAAAAAGATTTTTTTATCTAGTAATTAAATTATTATAGGTAAAACTAAAATTAAGTATACTTAGGAGATGAAGTAATAATAACATGAAAATAATAATTGCAAAATAATGGTAATATTGCTTTATTAAACAACACCAATGATCTTGACGAAGGTGAAAATATTGACAAAATTCCTGATAACAATAATAGAAATGGTGGTGATTGTCATGATAATCTTGAAGGCATGGTCATGATAATGTAGTGGTGTTTGTTGTGATAATAGTGAAGATAATGATAGAGGTTATACATATAAGATAGAAAAGCACAATCTATAACTATACAGAGAAGATTTCCTATTCACAGTTACTTATTTTTAATTTACTTTTTATAATGTAATTAGTTATTTATTTTTTAAAAACTAACAATTATTTTTATATGGTTTCTATATAATTATTCTAATAGTTGTTGTTTTTTATTAAAAAATATTTGTTGTTCTTTTTTCTATTTATTTTACTATTTTTAATAAATATAAATTTATTTTATATATTTGTTGTTCATCTTAGTAATAATAATGATGGTGAAAATAGTGACAATAATAATTATGAAAATAGTAGCAGTTACCGTGTTGATGACAATAAAGTTTAATTATTTGTTTGGTCTATTTTTGTTTTAGTTGTGTTCTAACTTTTGAAATGATGTTTAAATTATGTCTTTTAAAAAAAATTACAAACGTTAATAACATGTCACGTGTTAATATGTGTTTTTTTTTTCTTTACAAAATTTTTTGTTGTCCACCTGTCAAGTCTTTAATGTGACACGTGATATTATAAGTGTCATGTGATAGAACAATGACATATGTCAATTTGGTCTCAAATTATACAAATATTAAATTTGATATAAATTTGGAAAGAGATAATATTGCTTCATTTTGAAACAAAGTGAAACTAAATTGAATGAAAAATAAACATATAGGAACTAAGTTAAAATAAAACAATAACACTTGAAACTCATATTGACATTTGACATTGTCATGTTACGTGACAGTAACAATAGCACGTGTCATACCAAGGACTTGATGTGGACAAAAAAACTTTTGCAAAAAAGATTTTTTGTTTTAAAAAAATAAAATAAAATTTAAAAAATTATTATATTGACATGTGACATTTTGTTAATGCCATTAACATTTTTGTTAAAAAAAACTTAATTGAAATTTTATGACTTAATTGAAACAAAAACTTAAACGAACACCAATTTGAAACTTTCCAACTAAAGTGAATACCAAGAATAATTAAGCCTAAAACCACAAAAGTTGATTATGATAAATGTGTTGATAATGATTGTAGTTGTAATATAAATAGGTGGCGAAAGAGTGGGAAATAAATTACTTTATCATATTTTCTAATAAATTATTTTATTCTATTTTCTAATAAATTATTTTATCCTATTATCTTTTAACCAAAACAGGACAAGAAATATACTATATTAACAATATTGTAGCATGAAAGTGTATTTTTTTATATTTTTATAAAATATATATATATATATATATATATATATATATATATATATATATATATATATATATATATATCAAATGAATCTCTATTTTATTAAAGTTGTGATAGAAAATAATGGGATAAGAAAGATTTTCTTTCTCTACTTTTACTCTCATAATGAAAGCATTCTTTTACGTTTGTTGTGACTATCGTTACATCACAAAATTATCAAATTTAACAAGTAATAAAATGGAAAATTTAAATATCATTTTTCCAAAAAATTATACAATATTAAGAAATATACATAATTCTTACTATCTACACAAAATAAGTTATAAAATTTTGTTGTAAAAATGACCATGAGTCACTAATATACTAAAATGTGAAAAACAAATAAACCAGTAAGTTGAATATGGGCAAAAGAATAAAGATGTTAGAGTTAAACTAAAGTAAGCACCTCTCTTTTCCAATGTAATACTCAAACAAATAATTTAACTTCGAACATTAGTATCAATCATCAAAATTATCTTTAGCCTTAATTTCTTAGATGAAATGAACCTAAATTCCTTTTATAAACCCCAATGCCTTCTGTAATTCAAGAAAACAACTTGATGTAGCCTAATGATTAAATAATGATCAATAAATCATGACCTATTCTTAGCAAGATAATTAATCGGGTAATTTATCTCAAAGGAAGATAATAAAAGTATATTTGAATAACAAAGAAATTCCTAGAAAAAGTTATGGTGGTAACTCACAGCAAACACGAAGTATAAAAATAAAACTAGTATTCAAGAACAAAAAAAAAAATTATTTATATCAAGAGGATTTAACATTGTCATATCTAAACCTAACAAAGAATGATTTAGCTACTTGGTTGAGAAAGAGTACGAAGAAATAATACAAAAATGAAGAAACCATATCTAAGAGCCATGAAAGTACAAAGGAAACTTTTTACTTGTCCACCCATTGCATGAGAAGCTTCTTTTTCTCCAAAACTTAGGTCTGAACCTCCACTCAATAGATCCCAAAATCATTTATAAAATAGCTTATTAAATCCACATCAGATCTTCTACATTGAGTCTTAGAAGACTCACACTAAACCTAATTACACTTGGTCTCAAAATTCTCACACTTAACCTTTGAGTTATCGTACTCAGCTTTAACATTATTATTCAAGAATGATAAGTTTGACTTTAAAACTCAATTCATCCTTCAAAAACATTTCTACTGATTTCTTCAATTCATTATTTTTTTTTTCACAAGAAGAATATAAGTTATAGTAATATGCTCAAGATGATAAATATTAAATATACTTTTAGTTTATTGATTGGATTAACCTCAAATTTGATTAAAGCAAACTTAAGGAAATTGTAAGATAAATGATCTATGTGTAAGTATACAAAGAATTTATTGGTCACCACTCTTTTGGTTGTCAACATGAACACAACTATCATCATTATCTTGATTGTTGTAACCATTTATTGATGTCATCATTGATATCATTATTATTGTCATTTATGTTGTATTGTTGTCACCATTTTTACCTCAACACTATGATGTCATTTTTTTATTATTTTATTTGTATCTAATACAATATTTCTTTTTACTAATATGTTATTAGTATGAAGTATTTGTAGATGATTAATACTGGTATGAAAACTTAAATAACCATTTTTATTGGAGTCTTCCCTCTCCATAAAATGTTTGGTATTAAATCCTTTACCAAAAATGTACCACTCAAATACAATATAATAACATACCAAAAAATTTTCTCAACACTTCTATGTTTCAAATTGTGACAGAAATTCCAATCTCAAAATTAAAAATTTGCATACACAAGCTTATGGTTGGTTTAAGTAATAGTTGTTTCAATTCAAAGAGAGACAATGACTACCGTACTTAAAATAAAGTAATACATACTCACTTTAATGATAATAAATATGACCAAGCTATGAATTTGATTATTTTACATTCTTATATTGTTTGTAATTATCTAACGATGTTATTTTTATGCTTATATGCCATATAAAGTAATAAGCTTTCACAATGTTACAAACTTCTACTAACATTATATATATATATATATATATATATATATATATATATATATATATATATATATATATATTATATTTAAATTTATATTTATTTTTATATATATAAAAAAAAAATTTATATTTTTATAAAATATATATATATATATATATATATATATATATATATATATATATATATATATATATATATATATATATATAAAAGAGTCTAACAAACATTTTCTAAAGGATCAATTAATTAATCGTAAACAATTTGATCAAATTATTTTTAGATATTTAAAATGAACTTTTATAATAAGAAAGTGCTATTGGAATTAATCCAATAAATTTTAGGTATTTATGTTTATATTTGTTATAAACTCTTTTCAATTTATGTTGAAAATCATGGTTAAAATATTTAGGATTACAAAAATGGATCACTACTTACTTTTCCACATTTTTTTTTAGAAAAGGAAAAACTTAAAGATTTCAAATAGAAAAAGTCACCACTAGATATTATCCTCCAAGGATTAAGGATTTCACTAAATAAAAATAACTTTATATTGATTGGGCCAACAATATACTCATTGAGGATAACTAAAGATTTGCATTGATTACAATATTGGACCTAGACCAACAACAAGTATATTTGTCCAACAAAAATGCATTTTTGTGGATAAAGTTAAAATAGAGTAAAATTGACGAGAAAATGATTTGTTAATAGAGAAACAAAAAGTAGATTTTTTGTTGTTGTTAGAGCTATGAACATATAGGAGGACTTCCAACTTTAGGTTGTTCAATCATTGGCCTCTTATATTGGGATTGGGTACAATAAATCTCTTTTATATGGGCTTTATCATTTCAATACATGTATTTATCCATGATTCTTTTGTTCTATCTATGTAGTTAATGCTTCATGGCTTGATCATCAATGTCTTTGATGATTTTCTAGCACTGAAAAATGGTTTTGGAACTTATATCCTAACATTGAACAACATAGGTTCATATATTAAACATCACATTGCATCTTTGTTAAAGAACTTACAGTATGAACATTTAAATTGCATAAGAAAAATATTGGAGTGAGAAAGTATGATGCGATGAGGTTTGTTAAATCTATGAAATCAAATCTTGACTATTCTCTTGTCAAGGAACATTGGTTGTTAGAATTCAATTTGCTCATGCATTTTGATGTTAGAATTCAACTTTCTTATGCATTTTGATGTTAGAATTAAATTTGAATTTAACTTTAATGAATTAATATAACTAAGTTTTTTTTTTCTTAATTAGAGAAAATGCATATTATTTAAACAAGCATAAATTTTGAGAAAAAATGTATTTTTAATTTCCAATTTTACTACTTCCATAATCTATATATTTGGTAATGAAAATATTATAAAGTCATTAATCCTCGTACAATATCATTAACATTAAAAAATAACAAATCCAAAACACTCTAGAGTTCATGGTAATTTTAAAGTCTCTTCAAATAGAATGCACTAGCACCCATTCGATTACAAAGTTCAAAATCTCTTCCATGGCTCATTAACTCAAACTCATTAGCAATATCTTCACAACCATCTATATATGAAGCAACTAGAGTTGACATCAACCCACTTGACTTGTGATTTATCTGAAACATGAACGAATTATTAAAGAAATTTAAATAATCTATTCCAATGATAAATATAATAACAAATTCATATGTCAAGGCAATAACAACAAAAGTTAATGCATCACTCAATCATTTTATCTCTACCCACCAATTTTAATAAAACTAACACATTTTTTGTGACTTATAAATGTTGTTCCATCAAAGTGTCATGTCAGAATACAACTTAAGATTTTAAGAAAATCATTAAACAATAGAATACAAAGAAAGAGAAGTTATTCATATGAAAAGGGAAGTCCATTCGTTACCTACTAATTGCAAGAGGCATGGTGCGTGAGCTTTAACTCAGAAATTATATTGTGGTCATCATCTTATTGAGAAACCAAGTCTTTCAGAAATGAAAAAAAAAACATCATTAGTTAATACATATTTAATTATAATATTATTACATAATTTAAACATCAACATACCTTGGTCAATAAATTAAAGCTCTTCAAAATAATAGTCTAACAATGATGGTGAATGTGTGTCTTTCAACCAATCTTGTGTACAAATAAGTGCCTCCACCTTTTGTTGTGATAAATAACTTCGATATGGATCAAACACTCTTCCTCCCATGCTAAATGCATACTCATATGCTATCGTAGAAACAGGCATAACTAATAGCTCTTGTGCTATGTTTGACAAGATTGGAAATCTACATGAATTCATTTTCCACCAATGAAGAATGTTCAAAGTTGTTTCACCAATCTCTTCCTCTAAATACTTTTGAAGTTCATATTTGTTTAAAGAGGTTAATCTTATTGTTTGCAAAAACTTATTCTGACCATATGGATCATGCTTATAATTGGGTACTTCAACATGTGTTTGTTGTGTGTCATTTTCAGCTCCCCTGTTTTGACTTCTATATTCATCAAACAACAACTTTAAGGAAGTATCTAGTCGTGACTTTAACACCCATCCATCATTTGTCTTTTCAGGATCAAAAAGTTGATTAATTGCCCAATTCATATAACCCATCTTGTATCTAGGATCTAAGACAACAATAATTAACAACAATATATTGAACTTGTTAGGTTCACCCCAATATTTTTCATATTTTTTTCTCGTTTTTTCAGCCATCTTATATGTAGCACTACTTGTAGCATTGGACTTGAGGAGATGATTGATCCCATTCCAAATTCCTACCACTTCTAACATGTAGATATTACTAGTAACATAAGAGTTACCTGAGATGCGCAAAGTAGCTTCATAAAAAATTCTCAAGAAAGGTAGAATAGACCCAACATACTCCCAATCTTCATAAGAAGCCAATCCAATCCCCTTTCCTAACTCATTAGCATATTTTGTATCATAAAACTCAAGCTCAACAAATGCCATTTTATGCTTGAAAGCAGCATCTAACATCAAATATGTTGAATTCCACCTTGTTTCAACATCCAAGCAAATATGACCTTTATATTTAATCTTTTGTCTTTCAACACACTTCCTATAACATTCTTCAAAATCCCCTACAAACTTGTCTATCCCGTTCTCATAGAGATAACCTAACAATACCAGAATCATCATAGCCTCCTTACTATTCTTGAACAGGGTGAAAGTACATTACACTTGCAAACTCACAACTTAACAATTTAAAAAATGTTCAATTTTTTTTTATTATAAAGCAAAGAGTATTGCTCTACCTATTTTCAGTAAGTTTTGTCTAGACCAAGTTGTCCTACCAAACTTAAGTCGTGAAAGTGCAGAAAGAAAGGAAGAGAAAACAAACCTGGGATAGCAACGTTCCCGTCAATGTTGGTATCGATCTCGATCAAATCGTAGTAGTGTCAATCAAAACACAACGGTATGGTTCGTTCTCTAAAACCAAATCAAACAAATGAATGAATCAAATTTAAAACTAGATAAAACAGAGGAGAAACGAGCAACATTGTTGGAATGGAGAAGAGAGAAGAGATTCAAATACCTTGAATCAATCAAGAGTAACAAAAGAAAAGAGAAAAAATTTAGGGTTCCGAGAATTGAAATCGTGGAATAAAGGATACGGTTCAGATAAGTTTGGATAAAAGTTTGATCCAACGTTAAAATTTAAAATTCCCATATTTTAAAATCTATAAAAATAAAATAAAAATCTGATCTAAAAAATATATAAAAAATAGATATAAAGTAGAAAGTAGAATCTATAAAATAGTTTTAAAATGAACCGGTTTAGTTTAAAATTGGACTAGATCGGGTAAACCAATCTTTTTTCCCACTCTTACATAAATCATACTTCAAAGGACTTGAATATACAAGAAAAAAAATGTTACATGTTACATTCTTTGAATCATGTTACATGAATATGTTATATTTCATGATAATAAGAATTATATCCTAGAGACTGAATAAAAACTATTGACTAAAAATGTCAATAAAAAAAAAAACAAATGTACACTTACCAAATTACTACAAGAGCAACAAACATTGTCATATGTGTCATTTTAAAAGAAAAAATATGAAAATTTATACATTCAAACGTGTATATAGATTTGTATAACTTTTACATCGACACATAAATAAGTATAATAAATTTGTACCATTATGTTCCATCTTATTTATGCTTAACCATATTGGTTTTCATATAATTTATGACCTACTCTGTAGTATTGCCATCATTATATTCAAGTACTAATACTCCTTAAATTCTTTTTAATGATGTAGTTGTTAGTCACATTAAATCTCATGAAAAAAATATCATATGACAACTAAATTTTGATCACAAAAATTCTTTTAACAATATAATTACTTTATAGTGTTAAAATATTTTATTCTTTTAGCCATTGGTTTATATTTCCTCTCAATATTAATTTTGTTTGTTAATTTTTTGTGTGCCTTTTGTTGATTTATTTTAAGAGAGGGATAATTTTATTAGTATATATCAAGACCTTTTTTTTAAGGATTTCTTAATTGGTAATTTATAAATTTTACATTACATGTTAATGGTATCTATGCTAAATGGGTTGTTGGTAGTTTGATTTGATAAAAAAAATATATAAAATAATTCTATGAAACTAAACAAGTAAACTTGATCACCAAGTGCAAGTGAACTAACTTATTTAAGTTTACTAGTCTACTTTTATATTTAAAAATAAATTAAGCTACTTTAATTATCTAATACTATAGTTACTAAACTATATTTTAAAGTCTAAAATTAAACTAAAAAATAACATTTCAAAAAATACATTTTTTAAAAGAATTATTATGATTACTAAATATTTGTTATTTTTGAAGTTCACCGTGATATTAATTACTTTTTTCTCATTTATACTTTTAAGTTTTACCTAATTTTAATTAGAAATAAAAGAATTAATAAACATTTTATTAAAATTGAGAAGTTTTATTATATTTTTATTTACAATAAATAATTAAATAACAGAAAGAAAAGAAAGTTAAGGACAAAGAAAATATTTTGTATTTCTTTTAGTATCCTTAATACATTCATTGCAAAGGAGATTGGTGGGGTTGGAGCGTAATTAATTAAATGTTATTGTTGTGTTAATTGATTTAAATTATAGCAATAACTCAGACAATAAGTGTTTATAAATACTAGAAGAAACCGTGTCAACCCTTTAATAGGATTGGCAAAAGTTTTTGACTTCAATCTCATACAGCGCGTGAAACTGTGAAAAGAAAAAAAACTAACTGTTAATAACTTTCTAATAAAATATAATATAAAAAAAAAACACTGCTTGTTTCAAGACAAGAATATATTCTACAAATTTCAAGTCTCATGTTAATTTGTTTTTCACAATATAAAAATTCACAGTTCAAGTTTCAAAGTTACTGAAAATGTAGCAATGAAGTGGCAGATTGAATACTCTATTGATGCAAACAGTTACCAATATTATAAAAATGATATAATTCATGCACCAAAGTGTATTTCATATATTTTAAATTATAGAAATTTAAAATGGAAAAAATACTTCAGTAAAAAAAAAAATCCCTCATTAACTTTGATGAATGTATAATTTTTAAGCAAAGTGAAATTTCAAATAAATGAAAAGCAACCATTGCCATTGACATAAAAAGATGCCAGAATTTATTCCTCACTGAAAAACTCTGTACTATCAATGTTCTTTCAGTGATCCTTGTAACTTGGGATATATACCTGTTCCCGTGATCATGCAAAAATAAAAACCAAATCCCTATATTCATTCCAAGGTGGAGAATTTGTCTGTGTTACTGAACTAAGTTCTCTTCACAAATAGATATGCATAAAAAGTTGAATATATTGAAGCACAACTAAAAATCAGATTATCTAAAGAAAGAACTTCTTTAACAGGATGACATTTTTGAAGAAAATTGAAGAGAAAAGATATAAGCTAATCAGCAAAAATTAAGAACAGATAAACAAAAACAATTTCTAATGATCTGACAAAATCAAACTCAAAAAAGTACTTGCTATCTCTTGATAGTGTTTAGATTTGATATGAGAGACAAATATTGAGGTTGGAATGATGCTGATTTTATACTTTGTGTACGTTTTTGTTGGCACAGATGCATTCTGCGTGTGATCACTGTCACATTAGAAAGGATTTCCTAATTGAGCAGAAGAAGGGAAAGCATCCAATAATGACAACTCAGAGGCAAGTGACATGAAAAACCATCAATGAACAAACAAAAGAGACATGTCGGAGAGGTCTGTGCCAATATCTGAAAATATGCTAAAAATTAATGGACTAAACTGTTGCACAAAACCTGCAACCTCAATGAAAAGTCACAATTTACACTCAGTCTGCACCTTCCAGTTCATTTTTAGTTTTTAAAGAAAACATTTCACCCTTTCTTTATCTACATTTAGAAGTTAAAATTCAGCTTAAATTATTTATATTTTTTCATAAAAATTAAAAATTTTCATGACTCTCTTCAAAAGGGTAGTAGTAACTTTAAGTTTCAAATTCTGGGTCAAGGAAAAAGACAATGCTTTTGATCATTTGCGTCACTAGTCAGAACTATGGTACAATAGGCTGAGAGAAGCAAAAAGTATGGTCAAATGGGAAAATTTCTTATGTAATTTATTTAATGAAAAATACATATTATATATAAAAATTTGTGGTAACAGTCTCAGTACAAAAATATATATATTTTCACCGTGTTTTGTTGAGTTTTTTTTTTTTTTCTTCCTGAACTGGCCCCAGTTCATTGAATGAATGAAATTATAAAAGTTTGCTTTTAATGTTGAAAATTGGTATTAAAAGATTAGACTAGTAACATCTTTAAAAGGTTATATTATATTACTGAAGCGCGTGAGATAGACTGTTTTTAGGAGTTTCTGATTAATTAGTTAAAGCTTTCAAAAAAATATTAACTGCTGTGGTCAAACAATAAATACAAAAATTAAATCAGGGGTTATTAAAGGTTAAGGTGGTGGAAGCTGCTTATGCTTTTTCCAAAACTTCATCACTTGTTAAATGCAAACACTGGCAATAGTAGTAATAATTTTTAAAAAATTGAGATTAGAATATTGGAATATAATTACAAATATAAAGCAATGGTCACTTGGTGAGAGAGCAATTTGGTTTTGGTTGTTGTTGCTTTAGGAGGGGTGAAGGAGGAGTCTGACTCATTTTGCTTTTTTCCACATTCTGCATTTGTTGGGCCAAGAAATCTCCCTGCATTTTCTGCATTGCATAACGTTTCTGACAAGGTGTGTCTGTCACCGCTGAACTTGTTCATTGTCCTTTCCTGCATTTCCCCCACTCCCTAGAGGAAAGTGTTCATCTTGTTTTCCACACCATTAGCATTTATTATCTTGCATATGTGTGTCTGTGGGAGAAAAAAGTTCTGGTTTTCTGCTAACTGGTATAGTTTGTTACTTTGTTAGAGCCTTTTTTTTATTCCTTTTGGTTGTGAATTTTTTTTCCAGCAGTAGCATGGCAGGAGTTGCACCACCACCCAAACCGGAAGAGCTTCAGCCACACCCTGTGAAAGATCAACTTCCAAATGTTTCTTACTGCATCACTAGTCCTCCTCCTTGGCGTGAGTTCACTGTTTCTTTGACCCTTTTTGTTTTTGTTTTGTAAAAACTTGATCTTTTTTTTTTCTTCATTTTTTTATGGGGGGACATTGCTAATGAGGTTGATGGTGGGGCTTTTTATTTTATTATTTTGGAAAAACACTTTTTAAAACCTTTTTGTTTCCTGGGATATGGAGTGTGCCTTCATTGTCATTGAGATGATTAATTTTGATGTTAATGAAGCGGAGGCGATTCTGCTTGGTTTTCAACATTATCTGGTGATGCTTGGCACAACTGTTCTGATACCAAGCTCTCTAGTTACTCAGATGGGAGGAGGAAACGTAAGTCTTGACAAGAAAGAAAGAGTAAAAAGTAAATGGTTTTGAATGATGTTGTGTGGTTGCTGAGTCTAACTAAGTTCTCAATTGTGCTTCAACAGGAAGACAAAGCAAAAATGATCCAGACTCTGTTGTTTGTAGCTGGCGTGAACACATTGTTCCAAACACTGTTTGGGACTCGTCTACCTGTAGTTATTGGAGGATCCTACACCTTTGTGCCTACTACCATTTCAATAATTTTGGCTAATCGCTACAGTGACATTCTGAATCCTCAGGAGGTTGGTTCAGTACACTGTTATGCCCTTTTTGCTGTGTCATCAATCATCCATGTTTATCTGATTAGTGATAAATGTGCAGAGATTTGAGAGGATAATGCGTGGGACGCAGGGTGCGCTTATTGTTGCTTCGACCCTCCAAATTGTTGTTGGATTCAGTGGACTTTGGCGCAATGTAGTGAGGTTGGTTCCTGTCTAGATCCTTGAATTGTTTTTCCCTCCATCTTGTGGTCACATTGAACTTTTTGAGATTATCCATGCAATACTATACTTTCAGATGTTAAAAGATTTTTCCATTTTACTTGTATGGGACCAGGGCTAGCTCTAATTCTTTTAGAAGTGTACTAATCCCTCCTTCATTTGATAACTCCCAGTTAGTGATCATGATTAATTCCAATTACACTGATAGATAGGAATTTTTCCATTCTGCAAATAATTTTGGTGAGCAATTTGCTGTACTTTTGTAGGTTCTTAAGCCCTCTCTCTGCAGTTCCCCTGGTTACTCTGTCAGGCTTTGGACTTTATGAGTTGGGCTTTCCTGTGGTACTGATATTTGCAACAAGAACTATTTCTAATTTCTTTCCTTCATCTATGAATTATATAATTGGTATGATTTACACTTTCTTGGTTATTTCTTCTTGAATTCTAGCTTGCAAAATGTGTGGAGATTGGGCTGCCAGAAATTGTAATCTTATTAGTATTTTCACAGGTGATCTATAATTGTCATGATGTTAAATTAGCTTGCATCATTTGGAACATATTTAAAAAAACCTTGAGTACTTAACACACACCAAAGATGAAATTATGGTATTTCTTGCTTTACTTTGTTTTCTCTAATTTAAGTGTTATATTCTAAAGTGGTGGTGTTCCTTTGTCCAGTACATTCCTCATGTGATGAAAGGACAAAAGCCTATCTGTGATCGATTTGCAGTTATATTCTCAGTAGCAATTGTGTGGATTTATGCTCATCTTCTAACTGTGGGTGGAGCATATAAACATGTACCACAGGCAACTCAGGATACTTGCAGAACTGATCGTGCTGGCATTATAACTGGTGCACCTTGGTAAGGGTGTTGTGATTTTTAACAATATAAACAGTTTCTTCTTCATCTAGCTCTATATTTTGGATCCCCTGATAATGCTTGAGACTTGTTTTAAGGTTTTCTTATTGGGGTAAATATGACGAGGAAAAATGGATTTAATTTGGCTAACTCATAAGTTTTGGTGCTGTTAAAATAAAAAATTCAGGATAAGAATCCCATATCCATTCCAATGGGGAGCTCCTACATTTGATGCTGGGGAAGCTTTTGCTACGATGGCTGCTTCATTTGTTGCACTAGTAGAGGTTCGTTTATTTTTATGCATGTGAACTACATTTGTTGCTGTTGAACAAGTGCAGTGGAAATCTTAAACTTTGACCCTTCTGCAGAAGCCTGTAGTTTAGATTTGATTAGCCTACTTTCCTGCAATTATTTTGCATGCAATCTGTTGCACTTGACTCATTAATCTTATAATATTCATAGCACTTATGTTGAGACAGCAATGCCTTCACATTTTCTCAATAATCTACTTATATTTTTTGTTATTGTAATTAACAATTGAATGACTTCTAGACTATCTGCTATCCTCAGTTTAACATTGTAAAAACATAAGTAGATATTCAAAGATATTAGGAGCTTTACTTCAAGAAATTTGCCATCACTTCATCCAAATTGGCATAAACAAAAAAATAAACTAATGTAATCATGCTATGCAGTATGTTGCGTACTTACATAATGTTTGTTGGTTGCTCATGCATTTCAATTTTCTGCAGTCAACCGGTGCTTTTATTGCTGTTTCAAGGTATGCAAGTGCAACTCCATTGCCACCGTCAGTTCTTAGCCGTGGTGTTGGTTGGCAGGTAAACACGGTTTATGAATTCCAAATTTTCCCCCGGCCTAATTTGTTAGCTTGTCTTTATGTAATACATGAATTATAAAATCATGTTTTAAAATGAATGTTATCATGTATCATGATCATGGCTTGTTGGTTTTCTGTTTGCTCTAGATTTTTCATGTACCTTTTTTCTCATTGTTTGTCCATCATCACTAGTTGCTACTTCTTATGAATTAGGGGGTAGGAATTTTGTTATCTGGCATATTCGGAACAGGGAATGGATCATCAGTTTCTGTGTAAGATTCTTATTCAAACTTACATGTGCTGGAGGTATCATTTTCACTGTAGGAATATATATTATTCCTGAATCCTTATAAGAATTATTCTTGGCTTTTTCCCAGAGAAAATGCTGGACTCTTAGCTTTGACAAGAGTTGGTAGCCGAAGGGTTGTTCAAATATCAGCAGGATTCATGATCTTTTTCTCCATACTTGGTTAGTTAGGCTTGCAATTTTGATGTTCTCTCTCCCTGATAAACCAATGTAAGTACTAAATGTATTTGTGAGTGCACAGGAAAATTTGGAGCTGTGTTTGCTTCAATCCCAGCACCAATAGTTGCAGCTTTATATTGCCTTTTCTTTGCCTATGTGGGTATGTATGATCAACTCAAGAATCTGGTTTTTCTGTCATATTTTCATTAAGTACTTGCTATTATCAGATAAATAACACAGAAAAACCCAACAGAGAATCCAAATTCCTATTATCATCATCATCATCATCAAATATTTTTCCTTCAACACAGGTTCTGCAGGCCTCAGTTTCCTTCAGTTTTGCAATTTAAACAGCTTCAGAACTAAATTCATCTTGGGATTCTCTATTTTCATGGGCCTCTCTATACCACAATACTTCAACGAGTACACAGCATTTAAGAACTATGGTCCAGTGCACACCCATGCCAGATGGGTATTCAGCTTCTCTCATTCTCTCATTTTTCACTGTTGAGTTTGCATTTTTATTCAAACATCATAGTACTTACCAACTTAAAGTCATCTCCTTTTTTGCAGTTCAACGACATGATCAATGTCCCATTTTCATCAAAAGCATTTGTTGCCGGTTCATTGGCACTGTTCTTGGATGCCACATTGCACAACAGAGACAATCAAACTCGTAAAGACAGAGGCATGCATTGGTGGGACAGATTCAGCTCGTTCAAGACTGATACAAGAAGTGAAGAGTTTTACTCACTTCCTTTCAATCTAAACAAGTTCTTCCCCTCTGTGTGATTGGATTGGATCATGCTGCTAGGAAGTAATATGAAGTAAAAAAATTGTGCACCCTTCAATGACTCATTGTAGGTACTGCATGGTAACTAAAACGAATTTAGAAATCTTCAATTTCTTCATTCTTAACTATAAGCAATGTAGCGGCAATAACATCTTTTTAACCCAGGCTTCTTTCTTGCGAAGCTAATAGTTAATTCTATCATGAAACATTAGTGCTTTTTTCTTTCGTTGGGTCATTAGTGGTGTTAAGAAAATTGCGTATTCTTAAAAAGAAAAATAAGAGGAATTATTTTATGAAATAATTTACATAAAAATATAAAATAAGTAATTTTTAACATTTTAGTTCTAAAATAAATGTTCCATCGGTCTAAAAAAACCACTCTTCAAACTTGTTTTTGGTATAAAAAATATTGATAGTTGTGTTGAAAAAGAGTAAGTGGTTGAAAAAACGTATAAGTATTTAAAAAGGTGTGAGTATTTAAAAATAAAATTACGTTGTTACGTTTGGAAGACGGTTTTTCAGAGAGTACTTCATTTTTATAGAAAAAAATAAAATGTTTTATAGTTAAATATATTATTTGGATATGTAACTTTAAAATATATTGTTTTAAATTGTAGAATTTAAATATTTTTTTTTCCCAAGTATAAGAGTTTGAAATCATCGACGCTTTTAAACATTAAAATTGCTAATTTTCAATCTTATAAAATGAGTAAATTGTAATTTTCATAACTATAAATGTTTGAGTTTTAATCTTTCTTAAAATTTATGTATACTCTTTCTAAAATTTTGAATTATTATTTTTCTTTAAAATTCATGTTAAGTAAATGATAATATTTAATCTTTAAGGATCTAGAATTTATCTTTCAAAGTATTAGATACTGGTAATATACCACATACATTTAAATGTTAGTCGAGATTATTATTTTATTTTTCACTAAATATATAAGTTGCTAAATATTATCATATAAGAGTAGAGACGACAAATAAACCTGTCCCGTGCGAATTGCCCGAATTCGTCCCTGTTTTGACCGAAAAATCCCTGCATTGACTGGGTATGGATATGGGTATGGGAAATCCCCGACTTTTTCAATTGGATATGGGGATGGTTATGGGGATGTACATATCTCCGCCATAATATCCGTCTCCGCCATATTTCTGTCATCATTTAAATTATTAAAATATTCACAATTAATTAAGTAATCATATATATATATATATATATATATATATAATTCTTTTTTTCAATTTTTTATTTCTTCTAATTAATTGGTTTGTCATGAAACTTATTTGCATCTCCAATATATTTTTCATCTTATCATAACATTTATGTAATTATGTTAAAATGATGTATGTCAATTAAAAAAAATTTATATCTCATATTTGAATATTTCTATTATTTTTTAATATTTTTATTTATTGTATATTTTTCTTTCACATGAGTATGTTTAATACTCTCAATTTAAGTGTTTAATAGCATAAACATTTCATTTACTAGGTAATATAAAAAAAATTATTTACTTATTTTTATTAATTTTTGTTTCATTTGAAGAACTCATTTGTTTCGCTAAAACAATTATTTCTCAACCATTGAGTATATATGTTGATATTTGAAAAGTGTTCTTAGATGTCTAAGGTATTTTTCATCTTATTATATCCTTAAATACACATTCGTTTTACTTTGTGCGATTTCTTTTAATAGTTTCTCGAATTGTTTATAAGACATACATGTGTTAATTTTTTAATATTTTTATTCGTTATTTATTTTCATCTCTTTTTTTTTGGCATTTTTATAATTTATTTGAAACTACCTAATTCAGAATAAATAAAATAAAAAATATACATATGTTTTCAATGAACTGTTTCGAAATTTAAAAAAATAATGTGAGAAAGTAGGAATGACAAATAAACTCGTCTTCATAGGTATTGATTAAATCGATCTTCGTTTCGACAGAAAATCGCCGTATTTATTGAGTATGTAACATCCAAAGATAAAGTAACATTATATATATA
>Ga0214542_1004092_pt1 | contig 29140 bp, 11 predicted proteins | sample CNSS1metaG_FD_160096 | JGI IMG/M metagenome (GOLD analysis project Ga0214542, IMG submission 160096) | Root nodule microbial communities from cowpea collected in UCLA plant growth center, Los Angeles, California, USA - CNSS1 | ecosystem: Host-associated > Plants > Roots > Nodule | place: USA...
AAAACTCTCTGCACAATGGTTCAAGAACTTTCTCACCAAATCTTAGTCAGAAAATATATTCAGCATGATTCTGAGTAAAATAAGATATGAAATTCAGGTTTTGAAAGTAATATGGAATTCTGTGTGTGTGATATCAGATTCTAGTGTTGAATTCTGCTGCTTTATATATTTCAAAGTAATATTTACTGTCACAAGCTAATTTATTTCGAAGCAGTTTGACGAAATTAGTACAATTCTTAACCAAAATCATCAATATGGGGATATTAAGAAAAGATTACATTAATAAGTAAGTTCTCATCGAAAAATACGACTTCTGCATTGTTGAAGTCCTTCTATCATACAACTACTTTAGTTTTTTATTATTCTTTTTACTTATAAAAATCTTGTATCTCTTTTTTCCTTTTTTCTTTCAAAATGTGACTTTTGTAATTGCTTTCTTTCTACTTTTTTTTTTTGTTTTTCAAAATTGCATATAAACATATCTTTTATTTTAAATTATTTTTAAGAATTTAGTTTAAAGAGAAAAAATATTTTTTATTTTTTATTTTAAGACATTAATTAATTATCGTGCCTTAAATGTTTCTTTTCTTTGTTATTTAAAATTCCTATTATCTTTTCTTTTTCTCTCTTAAAACCTGCCTTTTTTTAACTTATTTCTTTTCTATTATTTTTTGCTTTTTTTAAATTTATAAATGGACATATTTTTTCATTTTCTTTTTTTTAAGAATTCGATTAATGCACTTTTTTAAACTTTTTACAGTTTTCTAAATTTCATATAATAATATATTTTTTTATTTGATGTATTTATTATGATAAAGTAACTTTTATATAATATTTTTTTTTAAAATATTCTTTTAATAACTATATTAATAATTTTTTTAAATAGTTTTTTTTTTTCTTTTTTTTATGTGTGATTCTTACTTGTTAATTATACTAATGATAAAATATGATTATATAAAATTATTTACCATAATAATAGTAATAAAATCACATAAAATTTAATAATAAAACTTATTTAAAATAAAATACATAAAAATTAAAAATATTTAACAAATTTAGTAATCAAATTATTAAAAAATAAAATAAAATACACAAAAATTATGAAAATTTAATGTTATTAAAATAAACATCTTAAAATAAAAAAGAATTGTATACAAATTTATTTCATTAAACTAAATTCTTAAAAAAATAATTTAAAATAAAAGATATATTTAATACAACTTTGAAAAACAAAGAAATGTGCAAGAAAGCAATAAAAAGTTCACCTTTTTGGAAAAGAAAAAAGAGATACAAGATTTTTAATAATAAAAAAGTAAAGTATTGTACGAATACGACTTCACCTTTATTAAAAATGCAGAAGTCGAATCCTTTAATAATAACTTACCTATTTATGTAATTTTTATTTTCAATTTGTTCATATCGGTAATTTTGGTTAAAATTGGACTAATTTGGTCAATTTACCAAATTTAAATTTGTTTTGTTATTGTTATTAAAATTATAGGTTTTGAACGTCTTTTCTTACAACTATCATTATAGTTGGCTTTTGGTTTCTTAGTTTTGGTAAATAAGATTTCCTTTTAGTGAGTGCTTATAGAAGAACGAGTTATACATACAGGTCATAAATTTAAAACTTGTATTTTAAATAAAAACTTCCATCATAAGATTAAAATAAAAATTTTTTATTTAAAAAGCAGCTAATTAATATAAATGTGAGTGTTATATTTAGAGTAAAAGTTTTAAAAAGTTTTAAAAGTTATATAACATAAAGAGACACATAAAAAGAAATAAAAACTTTATATAAGGACTTCGCAACGCAATAACATAAGACGTTATAATTATAGCTGGTTGGTTTTTTTTTTTTTATTTTAGTAAACAAAATTTACCTTTCTCCCAAAAATGATGTTAACGGTATATCAATTATAGGGATCATAAGTTAAAACGCGTCATATAAAATCCATTTATTAGAATATATGACATAAAATATAAAAAACAAACAAGTTTTAAATAAGACTTTAGATTATAAATATATATAATAAAACATTAATTAAGATATGGGTATATAAGACTTTTGAGTTAGAGGAAAAAAATATGGGTCTCATTTGCTTTGCATCCACATTTGAATTTTTATTTTACTTTTTTTATAAATTCAGGAGTTTCAAATCTTTTTATTCTTCCATATGTGTATTTTCTTTTTGACTTATAAATTACTGCTATAATAAAAGTGTATTACTATTTTATTACATATCTGTCACTCTAGTTTGATTGTTAGTTATGAATATAAGTTATGATGTTATAATAATTCTTAACTTATTTATAATTAGTTGTAAATATATTAATTTCTCCTTTTAAACTTTTTTAGAATAGGAAGAGATAGCGATATGTTTTGAAACGTGCGTGCTTTAACTATTATTTTAAACTGCGTGCTGCAAAAAGTAGTGCACCACTATGATATTTTAAAATGTAAAACTGAAAACCTGCATAGCAGTTTTCTTCTCTGAAATTATTTAATGTTAGTTTGTAACAGCTAATCACACCTCAATATCATTATGAGTATGTTTAACCAAAAAAATTAAGAACATACAGAGACTTCACTGAACATGAACAAGGATATGGTATTCAGTGGCTATCAATTTCTTCTCCATTTTGGACTCTTCACTCTCCTTGAAAGCTTTTCCATCACAATTACACAAGCTGCTGCGCCTATTCTTGATGTCTCTACTCTTAATCGGACAAGTTTTCCACCAGCTTTCATCTTTGGCACTGCCTCCTCAGCCTACCAGGTTGGTATCATATAAAAGTCTCAATTTTAACGAAATTTGTTATTTGTTGTATCTATTGTTGTCACGTTATATCAAACTGCTGTTAGACACCATTAAGAAAGCGTAAAAGTTCAAGTTTCAGTGTAAGTTCAATTTTTAAGAATACCACGAACTTATTGAAATTAGTATTGTAGAATATTATAAGTATTTGGTGACCGTTCACTGCTGTTGAATATCCAGTGAATCCCTTAAAAGACTCAAGAATGATGTATCATATATAACTTAACAGTGGCTAGACATAGCCCTAAGGTTGTCAGAAGTGTTAGATTTGTATGCTATAATTAATAATTAATAATTGATTTGTGTCTATGATGTAGTACGAAGGTGCTGCAAATGAAGGAGGTAGAGGACCAAGTATATGGGATACCTTTTCTCATAAACATCCAGGTATCTCTATATGATCGTGTGAATAATTAGGAAGAAAGATGAAGAGGTGTTTGATTTATTTATATTCATTTAGTTTAGCCATTCAGAAATGTGCGTTGGTGTAATTGCTGAAAACTAAAGATTAAGTTTAAAAACATCCTTAATTTGAAAACCAGATAAACTCGTCACTGGATGAGATTGTTTGAACATGTCACTATAAAATTTCTATTAGCTGAATATAAGGAAATACAGAGTGGAGTTCTTCACTTTTAGAGTGTAAAATTTGACTGGTTTTATTGTAATGTCATTTTATGGTATGAAAAGTGGTTTTCCTAACCCTGTTAAAACTGAAAATTAGAAAATTGTTAAAAAAAACATTCGTGTAATTGATTAGGTATTTAAGAAGAAAAAATTGAAGGCTCAATCAATATATTGATCTGATAACCACTGTTTCACTTCCTCTGGGCAATGACAGTTTTCATGTGTCTGGTTTTTTTTTTTTCATTTATCAATTGTTGTAATTGGAAACAGAGAAGATATCTGATAGAAGTAATGGAGATGTAGCTGTTGACCAATATCATCGTTATAAGGTACAATCCAAACTGATATCAAGCATTGCATTAGTACTTACTGTTTTGGTTTATAATTTTTCATAAACAAAATTGATGTAGGAAGATGTTGGGATCATGAAGTATATGAACACTGATGCTTACAGATTCTCCATCTCGTGGTCAAGGATATTGCCAAGTAAGCAAAGTTAGAATTAGTTTCGTGTTTAAAGGTTTCAATCAGTGAAAAAATCATTCACACCACTCTGAAAAATATGCAGAAGGAAACATTAGCTCTGGTATAAACCAAGAAGGACTCAAATATTACAACAATCTCATCAACGAACTGCTGGCTAATGGTGATACATAGATCTATAATCCATTCTGTATTCATATGTGTGTATATATATATTGACATGTTCATAATCATATACTGATGAGAATGTTACTAATCCAGATATTCAGCCATTTGTGACCCTTTTCCATTGGGATCTTCCCCAAGCCTTAGACGATGAATACGGTGGATTCTTAAGCCCTCGTATTATGTGAGTTACAAAAACACAAATGTTAGTTATATGAATTGAATTTTGAATTTTTCATCAGAGTTGAATACAAATCTCTACGTGCAGAAACGATTTCCAAGACTATGCAGAGCTATGCTTCAAGGAATTTGGAGATAGAGTGAAACATTGGATTACTTTTAATGAGCCATGGAGTTACAGTATGGGCTCAAAGCCTTACATGAGCTCACACTACCAACTTCTAGCTCATGCAGCTGCTGTCAAAGTTTATAAAACCAAATATCAGGTGCACTACCAGAAAAGCTTTTTTTTTTAAGTAATTATGAAGAAGTTTATCTTAACAAAAACCTAAACATGTAACTCTTTGGTTCTGTTGTTCATTAAGAATGTGCAAAATATTAACTTGAATGTGAGAGCAGGCATTTCAAAATGGTTTGATAGGCATCAGCTTAAACTGTCACTGGTTTATTCCGTTCTCAAATGACACATTAGATGATGGAGCTGCCAAAAGAGCTCTTGATTTCATGTTGGGATGGTAAGGTTTAAGTAATGTTGTTAAAGTATCTCTCTGAGGCTGTGTTAGTTTGATGTTTGTAAATTGAGTTCATTGCTGCAGGTTTATGCAGCCACTTACAAGAGGAAAGTATCCAAAAACCATGCATTCTTTGCTGGGAAACCGATTACCAAAGTTCACAGAAGAGCAATCGAAGCTACTTATTGGCTCGTTTGATTTCATTGGACTCAATTACTACACAACTAATTATGCTGCTCACATATCCCATCCAATTAATAACTCAGCCAATACTGGCTATTTCCAAGATACTAGAGTCAATTTTACGAGTAAGATCAACACTTTGTTAGAGAAATTAATTATTGGTACTGTCTTTTATTCTGCATTTCTGAAAAAATGGAAACTGTCTTTGATTGAAACAAAATTCTGCTATGACTTATGACAGCTGAACGAAACGGGTCACCCATTGGACCAAGGGTACGTAGCAACACTCTTCTTCATTTGATGTTATTATATCAAAAGAATTAGCCATCTCAGTGTGCCTCCCTCATTAGTAAAATCAAGTGCTTCGTTTGTATGATTTATTTACTTATTTGATGAAATAACTCATTTCTGTGCAGGCTGCTTCATCTTGGCTATATGTTTATCCAAGGGGACTTAGAGAACTATTGTTGTACATCAAGATCAAGTACAAAAACCCTGTAATTTACATAACAGAAAATGGTAACACTTTAAACTTCAAAAATTCCATTTACATGTTTGCCATAGTAAAAAATAAACCTCTAATAAACAAAAATTTCCTCATGCTTAAATTTTAGGCATGGACGAGTCCAATGATCCAACACTATCACTTGAAGAGGCACTGATGGATACTTACAGAATTGACTACTTCTATCGCCATCTTTATTATATTTTAACTGCACTCAAGTAAGTGAAACTCTATCTTCACTTGTTCCATAATGAAAGTTCTATGATTTTAAGTCGTTTATTATTATTTGTTGGGTTTTGGTTTGAAGGGATGGGGTGAAAATACATGGATACTTTGCATGGTCGCTTCTGGACAACTTCGAATGGGGTGCTGGCTACACCTTGCGTTTTGGAATTAACTTCATCGATTACAAGGATAATTTGAAAAGACACCAAAAGCTCTCTGCTCACTGGTTCAGGAATTTTCTTCAAAAACAATAGACGAGAACTTGGTCATTAATCAAGAGCAACTATATTTTTTGTTTCTTTATTTGAAATAAGTTCGTAGATCGTAGATCTGTGTTATAATTGTTTTATACTTTTCTCTATCCTGCTCTTGAATGAGTTCAAGTTAAGCATAAGTGTTGTTGAGTCTGTAGATCATGAGAACGAAAGGAAGATCCAAGACATGTTCTCATTGGTTCAAGAACATCCTCAAGAAACATTTCTTGTATCATGTGTTTATGAAAATTCTCGTTGTGGGACAGTTTATGAGGCTATAGGTATTGTGACATATATGCCAGCTACATTTCTGTTCTTTAATTTTGTATTGATTCTTGTCATGAATCAGTGATTCTAGTTTCTTCACCACATGATGGTTCAATCTTTTCTCTTACGTATACACCGGTGCAGGGAATGAAAATCAGTGGTTATTTTCAACTTTTGACTTCGGATACGCACCCAAAACATATGCAACCGAAGTAAAAGGTCGTTCTTTATGCTTCGGTTATGAATTTGAGACATATTTAATAGTTACTACCTCGGTTTCCATCTAACCGAGACCTAATGGGATATCAGAAATTAAAAATAGTTTATGCCTCAGGTCTGACCCAATCCATGCAAAAAGTTAGATTTATTGTCTTGAGTTTGGTCCAACCGTGACATATTAGCTATTACAAAAAAGAAAAAGAAAATTTGAAATAATCTTCTGCCTCGATTTTGGTTACAACTGAGGCGTAAAGGTGTTGTTTTTATTTTTAAATTCTGGTCCTATTTCATTCATATCCAACACATTTAACCTGCAAATTTTCAACCAGAAAATCAGAACCAGCTAAAAACAAAAGCTAAATGCTATTCAAATAGAAAATGTTGCAAAATACTTAAATACTATTCATATTAATGTAATATTCATTACAATCTCATATGCTACCATAAACAAATATATTAAGTACTATTGTCCATTTGTATAATGTATTTTGCATAAGTTATCCTTCAATATTTGATGGACTTGGCGGGGATTGATGTAGTGGTACTGAATCTCTGCATACAAGAGAATAATTTAAATTGGTATATTAACTAAGACAAAATTGCAAATAAGTATTCGATATAGTGAAATTATTACCGTTTTCCAACCACTTGTGATCACGTACAACGATTGATATCCATTGCATTAGATAGTAATCGCACTCATATGAGCCACTTTGTAAATTACACTACAATGAATGCACAATTATAAGTATTTGAGAAAGAAAAGAAATTGAATAATTATAATACTGTATACAAAAATAGCAAACCTGGAGGCCCAACCATGTTAGCCTTTTTGTCATAGTAGTTACAACATGTTATGTCCAACAATTTAACTATGAAAAAATTAAGGTGTTAAGATACAATCATTGGTGGAACTATTTAGGAAACATGATATATATTTATTTATTAAAATTATATTTATATATTATTTATATTAAGTTTATGTTATGAAAAATTATAATAAAAGATAAAATAAAAATTTTAATAGAGATATTGATTTATAAAAGATATTAGAGTTTTTTTTCTGGCTATAAGATCTTTTCATCATGTAAATTATCATGAAAGTGTGAGGAAAAATAAATACAAAGAGATGGGAAATACATAGATTGAGATTGAAGTATACATTTTCGGATGATCTCTCACATATCAAGGTTAGTATCTTATTATGATTTATATATGTTAAATTTATTATTCTTTTTAGGATGTTTATTCCAAATTAAGTTTATCCCAAATTAGTATAAACCTTAATTATGATTTTAGGAATTTTTTTATGAAATTTGTATGAACCTTAATTATAATTTTTCCCAAAATTATTATAACCCTTAATTATGAAATTTAGGGATTTTATGTTTTCTGCTGCCTATGGTAAATTATTTTTTAAAAGTTTTGAATTTATACAGTGTTGCTTATTTAATTAAATTTGTATGAGTTTTGTTATGTTTTGCATTGTGATTTGTGAATATAAATTTTATCTTTTTTTCTAAATAGGTGGAAGGTGATAAATTTATATTAGAAAGATTATGATTAAGAGTAAAAGAATTGATTCTTTTTTGGAGAGAGAAAGGTTTATGATAAAGATGAAAAAAAAATGCATCCACTTTAACTAAACTTAAGAAATTTCATGAGCATCAAAAATTCAAGATAATGAAAAACAAATCTCTAAAGTTCATAGAGTTACATATAATGAATTTAAAATTTCATTAGAACGCGATTCGGGAAAAACGTCTTTAAATTTGACAATACCCAACAAATCAAATTGATGAGGTACGAAGGGCTTATCAAAATAGTATTCATAATTTGGTATCATGATATAATAACGAAGGATAGTGATATTTTTTTGAATTATACTATAATGTGTGCTTGTTTTAAACAGAGGAAATGAAGAGAAAAAATAAAAGTTTTTTTTCTAATTAAAAAAAATTATATGTAACAAATTTAATTTGGCGCCCCTAAATTTTTTGTCCAAGTTCCGCCACTGGATACAATTACAAAAATCACAATCGAGACATAAAAGTTGACTTTAATTACAAAAATGTCATTGCATGTTTATATGCACCGATTGTCCAAGAACCCAAGAACTGAAATATATACTGCGATGTAAAAAGTTTGAAATGCACTAGTGATATCTTCGTAACAGAGTTATATTTTATATATACCAGTAATTATACCGTGCACGGCTTTTTTAATACATTTTAAATAAATTTACTTGATGTTAATTATTTTGATTAATATTTTATTTTATTAGACAATGGGAGAAAAAAAATTATTTGTTAATGTTTTTTATTTTTTTTATAAATCATTTACGTATCATATGAATTTTAAATGATAAAAATTAATCGAATATTTTGCTATTATTTGGTAATAAGTTATTAAATAAAGAAAATGAAGGAAGAAACTAAAATTTGAAATGTATTTTAAAACAACAAAATTGCATGAGATTCAATATTTTTCTCAACATAAAGTAATTTGAATAAAAAGTATTATATTTATTGATTTGTTTTTGTAATATTGAAGTGACATAATGAAAAGAAATGTTTTGAATTATAATAATAATTTTCTACATTCAATTATACTAATTTTCAGTTCATGGACCACAATTAGCGAAACTATAGAATTTAATCAATCAACTTAACAACATTTTATATTCTCTACATCGAATTCTAATAACTTTCAATTCATGGACCACAATTAGATTATTGAGAATCAGAATCTTGAACACCAAATATCTTGTTTGTTTATATATAATGTTACGTCCCTTTCTTCCCCATGATAGTCTACACCTAATTTTTCACATCAACTTTTCCAATATTTTTATATATGTTACCGATACATTATTATTTCTAGAATTTAATTACTTTTATTTTTGTACATGACATGTTTCCATTATATCATTAACGTTAATAAGAAAATAAGCTTTTATTAAAAACATCAGGATGATGATTATGAAGTTTTATGTATGGAAACAAATTTAACACGTTAATTATATATTTTAACTAAATAAAAAATTCAGTACATTAATGATAACGAACAACATTGTGTTCATAAGAAGAGAGCTTTTAGAGTTAAATTTTCATTAAAGATGGGTTTTTTTTAGGAAATTAAAAACGGATATTTTTTTTCAAGCTTACTATTACGGTTGTTTAATTTTTCATCTCATCTACAAAAGAAAAAAATTTTATTTTCACATAAATTATTTAGATATTCTATCTTAATTACATGATCAATATGCAATTCATATAAAAAATGTATGCATTTTTATATAATTAAATAAGATTTTTTTATTTTAATATTTGATTGATTTTTTTAATGTAATTTCATTATTTTTAAAATATTCAATTTAATCTATTTCAAGTGGTATATTTGATTAGATATCAATATCGTTTAGAAGATGATAATGTTTTCAAAGATATCATATGACAATTATATATTATACTTTTGACATATAAAGATATAAAATCATTCGTACTAGATTTTCTGTAAGTATTAGAAACAAATTAATTATTCCAAATCGTGAATTTTTAGGATAATTATACTGATTTTTCATTATGTTCTGTTACTTCACAATATGATTTTTTAAGTTGTAATTATACTTAAAAAAATTAGAAAAAGAATGCCAAACTTTCCAAGCTTAGGATTTTAATTTTTTTTATTCATTTAGAAGAGAAAAAAAAAACTTTACAATCAGAGTTTTGAAAACAACTTATTGAAAACTGTCCTTGAATATTGAATTTTAAAGTGAAATATTTAATTAAAATATAAATTATTTAATTAAAAGAGTAATAATATAAGATAGTTGTGTAAAAGAAATTAGGTTAAAAAGTATAAGCACTCTCATTTATTGATATTAAAGACACAGAACTAAATTACTTCTGCAACAGAGAGGATCAACATCAAATGGAGATGCTGTAAGGAACACCCTTTCCGGTAACTCCGGCCTCCGACGTCGGCTTGAGAAGTTCGTAGGGCACAACCCCGGCGCCGTTCCGGTTCTTCTTCGTCAGATCCGCATTCCTCTCATCGATGGTCCCTTCAAGCTCATTCAATCTCCCTTTGAACTTCTCAAACGCCGCCTTCACACGTGGCTCCTGCTCCCACGCCGGCTCCACTGAGGTCCCGATATACTCCTCGTCCGGCGAGTGATTCGACAGAACGTCCAGCACCGTAATCACCGTGGTGGCCTGATACTGCGACGGGAAACACTTCAACATAGTCACCTCCGGTTTCTGCAAGAACAGCTCCCACTCCGGGTCCGAAGGGTCCTCTAAGGGCAAGTTGGTACGCGCAATGGTTGGCCTGTTGGGGAAATAGCCGGCGAAGGAGAATTGTCCGAAGTTCACAGCAGCATGGTGGCCCGAAGTTGTCCACGCAATGGTCGTCACGACTTCAACGAGGTCCTCTTTGGTTTTCAGCGCCGGCCACCACGGTTCATCCTTTTTGTCGGCGTGTCCAACGTTTATGACCTCATCCCACCAGGCTTGGAGCTCTGTGTCTGATTGAACAGCGTTGGAGTCGGCGTAGTAGTGGTCGATGTATTCGGTGAACCACGATTTGAAAGCCGCCCAGAGGTCGAGGCCGTCGTTGGCGTAAGGGTAGTCTTCGATGGTGAGTTTGAGGCCGTGAGGGGCGGTGGGGTCCTCCACGGCCAAGCCCCTGTGGATGAGGTCCTTGGGGAGGGATTGGAGATCAAATCGCCAGTGTTTGTCATAGGCGATTGAGCTTAGCAGAACGGAGTGTTTCTGCGGAGTAAAACACTGCTCTATTATTCCGCCGGCGTTTATCAAAGACTCTCGAGCAAGCGCGTTGATCTCCATCGTGTAACGGAAATGCGGATGCAGTAATCTGTAGATCGGGTGCATTGCACTCAGTTGCCGGTTTGCTGCTATAATGTATGGCTCTGTTGCACAATGAGTTCTTAGCCAGTGACTCACGAGTTGGTGGTAACCGGTGTCGTGAGCGAGGACATGGATTTTGGCGAGCCGCCATAGCCAGACACCGGTTGAGTGCCAGGTGGGTGCGAAGACTTTCTTCCACTGAGGCTTTCCGTCGATTGGTGGCCGAACCAGCTCAATGGCCAGTGGTCTCAAAGTGCCGTCGCGGGTTAGGAAGAACAATGCCCTCGATCCGTATAGCGTTGTGCCTTCTATTTTTCTCACCTCCTCCACTAATGGCAATAACAAATCGTGGTAGTCCAAGACGAACAGTCTCTTCTGTTTTATGGCCTGCATTAATCGCACATTCTCACATTAATTTTCACGTTTTCATGTTCTGTGTTATTCATTAATTCTTGCACCAAAAACATACCTCTTCGACTGTAAGGAATCCTCTGATTTCCTGCTCAACTAGTTCAGTGGTGATGGCTGATTCCGCAGGGCCATAAATTGCAGGGTCAAGATTGCTTTTCAATGGCCATTCCTACGTGACAGAAAATTCGTGTCGGTGTAAAACTGTGATTAAAAAGTTAGTACTCGAGAAGGGAGGAAATTTACCGTGACCAACTGGATGCAACAAGGGTTAAGACCCGCTAGAGTTTGTCTTCCAAATTCTTCGTCCCTCAACCAGAAGAATCTATCCTCTGCCATTGGAACAACAATGAATTAGTAAGTAATAACCTGAACAGTGATGGAAATGGAAATGGAAATGGAAATGGATCTTACTGTCCATTGTTGCGGGAATCTCGAAACGGAGAATGTCTTCTCCTCTGTCCTTAATTAAACTGACGAGTCTGGGCAAGAGAGTGCTGAGTTTGACTTTTCCTTGTCCAGCAGGCAATGGAACTCCTTCGTCGTAAAGAGCATCTATCTCCGAGAACACTTGAAACGGTAGATTCTTGTCAACGATGAGCGCCGTCAGCGCTGGTACCAACGCTTGCAATGCCGAAGCCAGCGTCTTTGAGTTAAACGTTAATTGCTTTACTTCGGAGAAGCATTCGTCTCTAGGCACGTACACGTCAGAAGTTCTTTCCTCCGACAACGAATCTTTTCAACCAATCCAAAAATTAATACCATGCACCACTATACTAAAAGTATGCAAATTTTTTATCAAAATTTAAAAATATTTTTATTTATTTATTTCGATTATTACAACTTTCATCTCACTTTTTCTTCTAACAGTTGTGAAATGATTGAAGGTGTATAACAGAAAATAAAACAAAAGAAAAAGTTATGGTACACGTGGTGTATAGTATAGTCACAGTCTATCTTATCAGTCTACTACTCATGATTGTGTAGAGCTGAAAAGCAACTGCACCATGCATTGCAGATTCACAGGGACATGTCATTACGATTTCCCACACAACAACACACTCTCGTTCAATTCATTCTTCAATCTTTGGAAATTGGAGCATCAACAAAAAAATTAGAAAAAATGTATGTACCTTTTGCGGAGCGAGGCCTTCCTGTTCTGCAACGCCTTGGATATGGATGTTCTGCGCCACCAAGAACCGGTCTCTGGAGATCAGGGTCCTTGTCTGGATCTCCGAGGTCGTTGTAAACATCGTAATCGTATATTCTGTCAAACTTCTTGCGTTCACCTTGTCCATTCCCTCGTAAATGTTGTAGTTCTTCTTCTCTTACCCTCTTCACTCCTTCTGGTGTTTCAGATGGCAAATACGACTGTTTCAACACAATCACTCATCACTTTCAATGCCTCACAAAGAAAAAACCTAGATAGTAAAATGATAATAGTTATATAAAGAGTGAAGGTGGTGATGAAACCTTGTCGGGGAAAAAAACCCTTTTCACAGGGTTATCTTTCTTGGGATGAAGCCATGACTCGCAGGTAAATCTAACGGGACCCAATTCGAAGCCATCGAGGATAATTTCTTTGATGAACATTTCCCTGCGATGTTCGTTCTCCACCAAAATAGCCCCAATCTCTCCAAAGTCTACTGGCACGTCAAACTCTGCCAAATACCTAACTTCTTTTGGTGATCGATGCGTCCTGTGGGCAAAATCTTGGATGGGTTTCTTCTCTAATTTCGTCTCTTTTTTTGCCAAAACAAAATTCAACACCACAAGTAATAATAACGTTAATCACCTTCCTTTTCTTTGGCTAATTTAATTAAGCAACAAAGTCAAATCTAATCATCAACTGTTTTCTCTGAAGTTACCATTCTCACACAAAAGATCTGAGTAGAGTTCATTACGATAGATAGTATAGTTACAAAATGAGTGGTGATAGCTATAAATAATATACCAACTTCACATTAGTTTCTCCAAAATTAACTACCAGTTTAAAATATTGATCTGATTTATTTAAAGTATTGTAGTTTTAAAAAAATAAAAAATTTAAAATATGCCATATGTTTTCATCATGTTCATATGTTTTTCTACTTGCACCAAGTTGAGATCTATACAATATTTTGAATACATGTCGATACGTTTCAATTGAATTCTTAAACTAAAAAATTAAATTAGTTAATTAATTATTTCAATTCTTTTAATTAATCAAGTTTTGTCTATGTACATAAATATATTGATAATTAATCTTTCATATTGTTTGGATGTACTACAATTTATATATACATAAATTTAGTGAATATTTATGCTACTTTAATCAAATCATTACAATAGTTTAATTAATTTCTTGAAAATTTGTTCTTTTATCTTCATTCTGGTTCAAATTTTCAAATATTTCACACACAAAAACATTTTATCTCCTATACAAGCATTTAAATTTTATATTTTTGCAAATATTAATACACAAAGTCACCAATTAAAGTGGTCCCTCGTTGTCCTTGGTTTTACCTGAAAAAATCTGAAACGACTACAAATTCCATTGTCCTTTACTTTGGCAGGATCACCCATTCCATGAAATATTGTGGGGTTGAGGGACATTTTTCATTTTTATAGAATCTTTGTCAAAGTTTATCAAATGAAAAGTTTGTCAAATTTGTCAGATTATCAATTCCCATTTAATGGTTCAAATTTGTGACAAAACCATGACTTTATTATTAATAAAAAAAGTATATGTATATTTGAACGAGTTTTTTTTTTCATAATTAATTTTTTGAATTATTAATTAAAGTTATCTTACACATAACTTAAATATAAAAAACTGTTAATGGTTTGTTATAATCCTTAAAAAGAAGAGGTAGAGGTTGTTTTAGTAAAAGATAACTAAAGAAAGTGAAGATATAAGTAATGTTGTTGTATACTTACTGGGATCAAGCTCAGCGCTAAGAAGTTCGACGAAAAGTGATTTTCCGAGCAAATCCGTTAGATCATCGGCGTCGATGGCCAGTGATGAGAAAATGCCACCAATGGTTGGCTGAACACTTATGGTGGCTTTAACTTTCACAGATTTTTCAGTTTTATTAACAGCCACAGCTTTGATTTTGGTGACATCGTTTCTGCAACCATGGCTCACCCTTTTTAGCTTCCTTTGGGTTGGGAACGACGATGGCCTTGACCATAGCTGAAAAGAAGGTTGAGGTATGCCACGGAGGCTTGGCCTGTGAGAGATGAGATAGCTTGAATTTGATGCATGAACTTGTTGCATCTGCATTTTCTCTGCTTCTCTGTGTGTCACACCTTCTTCTTCTTCTTCTTACTTTACAGCACGAGCTGTGAGTAGTGTGAGGGAGATATTGTCCTATAAATAAAAAAATTGAGGAGGGAGTGAGAGGTTAAGCTTCTTTTTTTTTTTTCATAATCTCATTTCATATTTTACGCACGTGTTTTAATCTGATGTATTTGAATTCATCGTGGAAAAAATGGTTTAGATTTTCTTTATTTAAATAATGTTTTATAATGACTGCAAATATTTATTCACAAATACTTGAAAATTCTGTCTTTTACATAATAAAATTGGATTATAAAAAACTTGGAAAGTATAAATTTATTTTATCTAATTGATGTAAACTATCAAACACATATTCTTTCATGTTTAGACACATATATCTAGTAAATATTTCTGAATGGTATTATAACAGATATATTAACAAAAAAAATAGTTATTTATATCCCTACTTTATGTTTAATAGTGAAAAAATCCATGTTAAAAAATATGATAGTATTTTTGTAAGAAGTGAAAACAATTTATGTTAGATTTTTTATTGTCTAATGTAGACTAGATAATTTTCCTCAAACAATAAATATACATCATCCTCATTTCTAATTGCACAAAAACATGGAAAACATTTTTGAGAGTGAGGATTTATTCTCTCACGACAAAATGATGGTGGTTTGGGAATTCATTTTTTTGTTGTCATTAATTTTGTTTTGTCATTGAGATTTATTTGCTAATTTTTCATTTTTGTTTGTGAATGTTATTGTTTATTGGGAAACCCAGTTTTGATTTTGCATGAATGTTAGTTTGTTTTGTTATTGTGTATCATTGTAAGAATATGTTAGTGGTAAAAATATTGTGTTTTTCTTTTTTATTTTCATGACATTTAAAATAAAAATCGAACATCTTTTCTCATCTTAGTTTATTTCTACTACTAATAAAAAAGGTTACAATGAAATGTATATTTTTGAACCTTTTTTGTATCAAAGAAATAATTTTTGATAAAGTTAAAGACGAGTTAGTGAACAAAGAAGTCAAACTTAAGACAAAAGTCGAGTCACTCAGGAAGAAGATTAAGCTGAAAAGGTTCAACGATATCCCAATTCTAAGGATACTGATATATCATTGAAAATATAATCTCAATCTTCTTCTTGTGTGACTCAAACTTTATCCTAAATTTGACTTTCTGTTATCAATTATTTTTCAACTTTACAAAAATCCTTCGTTTAATACATAACACGATAAACTAAAATGAGCTAAGAAAATACAGATTTCATATATATTTTTATTTGTGATAGACTTTTTTTTACATCTCGTAGTGTCTAATATCAATTTATATCGAACATTACCTAATCTAAAGTAAATTTAAGTCGTGTGTTTTTTTATGCTACATAAATTTGCATGTTTCATAGTAATGTCAAACCTAAAGTAACATAAAAAGAAATTAAAAAATAATTTATTTAAAAAGGCTTTTGTTGGGTTAATAGTATACAGTAAACTCTAACACAAAAAACGTAAGAAACTTTATTACAAAAACACTGATACTATTATTACTATATTAAAAAATCATTTAAATTTAATTTATCCTTATAAAACTCACTTAAAAGGTGATATCACCGGATTTAGATTTTCTACTAGTTTTCTTTATATTATTTTTATGTTGTTCTTTCGTAATATATGATTTATTACTAATTTTAACATTTTAAAATATATTTAAAAGATATTTAAATATTTAAAATATCAGTAAAGTGTATTTTTAATATCAATAAAATAAAAAAAAAAAAAACTAGTAGAATATGAACTCGATATCGCCTTCGTTAATGGTATTTAATACATATGAAATATCCGATTCACTAAGTAATAATGTAATACTATAAAGCACATTATTAATTATATCACTTAGGAATTAATATGGTATACATAAGTGTACAGTTACAGAAAAAATATCAAATAAAATAGTATTTCAAACTGCAGTGTTTTATAAAAGAAAGTTACATTAGTCAAACTAAAAAGGAAGTCTTTTTAATAAATTTAATAAATTTTAGTTTGAAATTGTTGGTGGTTATTTTGGAATATACGTGATCCAAAATGACCATCTACCATTTTAGTAATGTTAAGAAATTATTATTCTGAATTACATGTTCCACAAAGCAACTAAGAGACAAGTGTGTAATTTGAAAGTTTGTAATCCATAACAATTTAAAAACCTATTCTGAAGTGAAACATTTCTTATGCCTGTCCAATTATAACAAATAAAATTATAATTTAAAATGCGTTTTCCGATTTGTTTGTAATCCAAATTGCTCATTTCAAATGAATTCTGAAATTGTTTCTAACTACCCTTAGTTACCAAAGATATGCTTAATTAACAACTTTTTACAGTTTTCCTACATGAGACAAACTAATAAGATATCATATTAATAATTTTCAAGTTTTTACCCTAAAACCCTCAGCCATAGAAAAACAACGGAGTTTCTGAAACGGAAAAAATGAGAATAGGTGCAGCCACTATGACGTAAAATAACAAAGGGTAAATCTGGTATTTTAAAATACTGCATCGAGAAATACGGGAACTGCAAAAAGTAAAACTGCCAAATATTTTTTTGTCTGCACTTCTTTAATTTCGTAATCTTTCTAAATTAAGATTATTTATATCCGTAAAATTGTCACATCAACTAAATTTATAATATATATTATAAATTGATATTATATTAATTTTGTGTATTAAATTTCAATTTTTTTTAGTAATTATTGTAAACTAAATATCCATATTCAAGGTTTACTTATTCAAAGTGTTGGTAAAACTAGGAACCTCTAATAAAAAAATTCATATTAGATAAAATTTTTCTTCTAAATTTATTAAAAATTGTAAGAAAAGAATTTTTTTATAATTTTTCTAATAATTTTAATTGACACGTAATTCTTTTGTGGTAATATTTTTTATAAAATTATAAAATTTACAAGTATTTTGTATAAAATTTGTTGTAAAAAATGTTTTATACAAAATATTTTACAAGAAAATTAGTAACAATTTCTTACAAATTTTTTTCATAACAAAATTTGTAAGTATTTTCTACGAAAAAATTGACAGAAAATATAAGTTTTTTAAGTAATGAACATGTGTGTTATTGAAACTTGGTGGTGTATATAGGAATTTCAAAAAAATTCACACATGCGGGTATTCACAGATAAAATTCGTAACAGATAGAAAATAGATACTTCCGGATAATAGGTATGAGTATTTTTATACTCGCATATTAAAGAGACGGGTACATGTATCATAATATTTGTACCCATAAATACTTATATCCGCTATACTTTAATTTAAATTTAAAAAATAAGAAACATAATTAAAATATTAATACATTAATTTTAAATGTGTTATTTTTTGTCATCTAATTTAAAAAATAATCATTTCTTTATAAATTATCATCAATCCTATTTTTAAATAAGATATTTGAACTTTTTTTAAAATTTATGAATATCATTATTGTATTTTATTTAAATTTTTAATAAAATATGGTATTGTCGTACACATCCTTAAATGTATCCTTTTAAATATTACAAAGATGTTTAAACATATAAAGAATTGGATGAGGTTGTGATATATTCAGTTATATTATTTTAGTAGTCTAGTTTAAGTGACTGAAAGACAAAACTTTTTTTTTAATTATTATGGAAAACAAGGTTGTTTAAAATAGAAAATATCACTCAATTGTGATGATGATGATGATGATGGTAGCAGTGATATTTGATATGATGTTAATTGATGCACTTCTCAAGTTAGTTAATTGATTTTATTTTTATGTAGATAATTTATTTTTCCTTATTTTATGCTTACATTGACATCACATCAAGTCAACAAAACCAAAGAGATAAAGAGAATTAAGACCACTTCTTTTACACTTCTATTAAATTTAATTGAGTACTTATATATTGTATACATAATTAAGATGAAGAGAAATTTTAGTTATGAAAATACATGTATTAAAATTAATAAAATTCGAACCCCTAAATCCTAATATACAAAAACGGGCATTCATTACAAAAGAAAAAATATTAATATGTATAAACTCCAGGTAAATATGAATGAAATATATTTCAGACTTTATAGAGATTAAAAATCGTGGGAAAAGGCCTATAGACTTACTTTGATTTACAAACTCCAATGGTTTTGAAACTGCAGATAATCTTTTAACCATTGTAGTATTACCATAAAAAAAAAAAAAAAAAATCAACTTTGGATGATACTTTTAATGGATATTGAAACCATCAGAAAAGAAAAATAATCCAGTTAAAAATACAGTTTTTTAGTATGTAATAAAACAAATTTAAACTATCAATTAGTTTGCAAGATCACTCGTAGTTAATGTTTTAAATGACTTTGTCACTACTATTAAATAAAATAACTATTACAAATTTCGTAAATAATCTATTCTTATATATTTGAACTAGTTTTGAAACAAAAGTAACTCTGCATGTAATCATTTAACAAAATCATATGCCTTAAGCTTTTATTCGATTATGACATTCTCAAAACTTAGGAAATTTTATAGTTTTTTATTAATCTTCCCGTGAAAAGTATTTTTTTTAATATTATTATAAATGATCCTTACTTCTCTTGACCAACCAATACTAACTACGATGAAGTATTTATAGATCATCACTAAAATAACAATAGAATTATTTAAATTAATATATATCACTTTTAAGTCATACATTTTAAATGTTTGTATTTTTTATTTTTATGAAAAATAAAATATTTTCAACATTAAATGAGGTTAAATAAAGAATATCAAAGGCAGGTTGAGATTGATAACCGAACAAATATGGATTTATCTATAATAATATATAAAAAAATACCATTTTTTAAATTCACATTTCATTATTTTAATTTTATTTTTAATTATTTTAAAAGTTAATTATTTTATAAATAATTTATTTTTAATCATTATTTAAAATAAATTGTCTTAAATTATTATTTTAAAAACTTTATATATATATATATATATATATATTATTTTTTTAATTTTATATTTAACAATTATTTTAAAAATAATTATATATTTATTATTGATCTAAAAATTAAAAAATACAATACAACACAGGTGTGTTTACTGGTTCAGAAATGACAAATTAACCTACTGCATGAATATTACCGAACCTGTATTGATTCTGACAAAAAAAAAACTACATTACTATGATTAATACTTGACTTTTAAAATATTTTAAATCGGATACTAGAAGAAAAAGGACAAATTCATCGCGTCTATGTCCTTGTTCCCATATATTTATCCTCATATACATCATATTTTAAAATATTAAAATATTTTTAATTTATTTTAGTTTAAAAAATTATATTGTTGTTCTTTCATATTTCTTTTCGTAAATTATTTATAGATACACGTGTTATATTTTTATTTTTTTCTATAATTATTTATCTTTTATCCAATACATATAATTATATTTTTGTTGTGGTTGATATTTAACATTGAAGATAATCAAACTGATATATTTTTCGACATTGATTACTTAATTATATCATTTTTTATTTGTTATATTTATATTTTTTTAAAGAATTATTCAATTAATTTTCGAAATAACAAAGAAGCGGTACAATATACTCGATTTTATCCTAATTAAATGAGAATGAAATAAAATTTTCATATTTTCTAAATATGAAAATGAGGATAAAAATAAATTTTTAACCTCATTCAATCCAAACTCATTCTTTTGCGTTTTGGATTGAGTTATATTAATTATGTCAAAATTTAAAATTTTTATTAATAAATGTAATATTTGTGCATAAATATAATTAAAAAAATAACATAACTGTTACAAAAATTAATTCAACATTTGATTAAACTAATAAATCAACTGTAAAAGTCTAGTTAAAACTACTTCAAAATTTGATAAATTCATGAAACAAATATAAAAGTGATCTTATAGAATAGGTCACAATTCACTCATATTAAATTCATTACTCAATTTATATAAAACTGAGTCAATGTGAACTTAATAAAATCTGATCGTGTCTGATTGAATGTTTGAATAACTTAATCTAATCCACATCCCTATCTAGAATTAATTGATAAAATACGAAAGAATAATAATAACAAACTATAAATTTAATAATTATGCGATAAATATAAAATAGCGTCACATCATCATTTAATTATTTTAAATTGATAAATTTGTCGTACAATTTTTTTGAGTGAACTAGAAAAAACACTTTTATTCAATGTAATTATAAATGGTGCAGGAAATATTTGTTAATTACGTAGAAAAAAAGAAATTATTGAGATGTGCTGGATTATAAACATGAAACACAAGGGGAAACGAGTGACTCTCCTTCTCTTATCTCTATCAGTGTGGTTGTCAGCTTTATAAATAATTATGTCTTTATTCATCCTCATGTTTCTTCAAAATTCAATTAGTGCACTGCAAATCTGAACAACTTGGTCCCATTAAAGCTATCTTTTCTCCTCCCTCCACTCCTATCCTATCTATCTTCAATAATTGGGCAAATAATTTTCAAACAAAAAACCCTAAGCAATGTTCTTTATTATGAAATATTCACTTGTGTTTCAATCTACATTGTGTTAAAAAAAAATTAATTATTTCCTTTAAATTAAAAAAAGTTGCTTTAATTTTTACCTTTTAAACAAAATTTTAATTGCTAAAAATGTAATCTTATAAATATTATTATTATGAACGATGTCAAAAACAAAGAACTGAAGAAAAAACAAAAACTTATGGTTACACATTGCACATTAAACACGCGCACTGTACTGTGTGGAGGTGACATGTAGACGCGACCCTCGTGAGGTACATACACGGCATCCAACCATACTTAAATAAATTTATTACACATGCACAAACCATCAAAATTGTTCAGACCAGACATCACACGTTAGAATGGAAAAATATCTTTCTACAGATCCGTGGATACAATCTACGAATACACCCTAAAGAGATACCTTATCATGTAATAGTGAAGATTAAACATTTATTTTTGTATTTGAAATATTTTAAAAAAATTATAAATGTCTATTTAAATATAGAAAATTAGGATATTTTGAAGCAGGTAAGGAAGCAAGGACAAAGTGGATAAGATATGAGATTCTCTGAGAGAAAAAAATAGGAGGAAATAATTATTACATGTATCCGTTTCCACCTTTGCATACCCACGTCGATCCATTCTCATCTCTTTCAAGTGTCTGTTTCTTTGTGAATGTGACCCTAGGTGTGAACAGCCACTCGTACATGGTCCTGCACGCTCCGGCTATTATTGGTAAAGACAATATATGTTACAGTACTTTCAATTTTCTTGCTTCATTGTTTTTACTTGAGAAGAACAGATCCTCTTTTTTCTACAAGCATTTAGATTTTTAGATGAGAAAAAAAATGATGATTTTTTATTTTAAATAATTTTATGGTAAAATACTTTCGATCCTTACCTCTGTCCCTTTGGTGTGATGATAATGTTCAAGAAGTCAAAGAAGCCAAGAACGATGGATTATGAAAACCAATCATATTCCTCTCAAGCGATTTGTGATAAAATGAGAGGACCTATATACTTAGGATTGATCAATTCTCTCATTATTCAAAAATTAAAAAGATTTGTGGAAATTGTTTGCTATTTTACAACTATAATTCTGTATTGCGTTGTTGTTTTTTGAACACCGACTTTGTAGGTACAAAGTCCATGTGTGTGTGAGTACTGAAGCCCTCTTGATAGGTTGAGTGTGTGTTTTAGAGGCATCATCAGCTACATAACCGATGCAGAGTTTTGTTAGGGTAGCAACCAATTATGTGTGAGTGGATGTGTTGTGTGGAGTCTAATAAATAATAATTTATATATATATATATAACAATTATTAATAATATATATTATAATAATTATTAGTAGTACATGTATATAATAATTAATAATAATAATAATAAAATATTATAATAATTAAAATATTATTAAAATTTAATATTTTTAACTCATTTAAGAATGATTTTATATTTTTACCGTTAATGATATTTTAGTAATTTTAAAATTTTATTTATTATAATTATTTTAATCTATTACATCACTCAAATCACTTATTAACTTTCACAAAATTTATTTTTAAATTCACGTACTTTATTCTCTAAATCTACTTAAAAAAAATACATATATCTATCCATCCAAATTCATTCTAACACTCTTCCTTAAATCTATCTTTTCTTAAGAATGCATCCTTAAATTTGTTAGCTTTTTAAATTTAAATTTTTTAACTCCTAAATTTTAAAATTCTTTTCAACCCTTTCCGGTAAATATTAATATTATATGGAAACGAGGAACATTAAAAAGAAATCAACTTATAAAATAAAATAAAAAAAGTTAACAGTTTTTGCAAGTAAAAAAAAAGTAAACTTTTTAGATAAAAAAAGGTGCATCTATCTTTTTCTTCGTCATGTCCATTGCCTTTTATTCCGCCGGCGTCCTCCTCTGCAACTTTCCACATCCATGCTACTTCCACTTCCGTCGACTCTGTTTTCTTACATATACTATAAATAATGCTACATATATTATTAAATATATATATATATATATATATATATATATATATATATTTCTTTTTTGTAACATCACATTCAAATAGAATAATTTTACTAAATTAAACATCACATAAATATTATATAAATAGAGCATGCGACAAAAGTATATTAGTAACAACCATAATATACAGAAAGGAAAAGCTAAGGCTTAAACAAATGTCAGAAAAAGGTGAGTCAAAATGGAACAATTGTCTAAAAGATTGCTTATAGAGCAAAGAGTTGACAAAATAACAGTATATGAACTATATTCCCAACACAAGGAAAAATATCAGGATCAAGTCTAGACAACTACATTTTCATCACCTGAACGATCGTCAGGAGATTCCACATTTGCTCACACCAAATTAATTATTTGGTGATAATTGTAAAGAGGAAAAACTACACAATAAGATAGACACAAACCAAAAGTAAAGTTAGAGTAAAATATTTTTCATCATGTTATAATGCAAGTAAATGTTAAATCAGGATGTAAACAAACAAGGCAGTAGGCGCCTTAACCAAGTGATAACAAACAAATGCAAGACCTTCTGATTCGATTATTCAGATTATACTCTTGATATATAATTCTAAAGGAAGTATGTACCTATGCTGGTTTCTAAACTCTACATAGTCTAGACACAATGGGTTATCACCCAATCACACCCAAGGTTAATCATTTAATGTCTTAGGCCCAATACGTCTAAAGACTAGGACTTCTGCCACTCTCACCACATAAATCATTCTACTTTATGTGCGTGTGAACGATTATTAGAGTTTATTAGAGTTTAGGATACTTGTCTTTATCTAGACATCTTCTATATCAAGGTATATACTAATCACACCATCACCAAGAGTTTTTCATGAAACTCTTTTTGTTAGAAATATTTTAATATAATTTAAAAATAAATAATTAAAATAAAAATTCTACTATTACTCATGTTTTTATAAACCTTTAATTTATGGTTAATGTTTTGTATGACTAACGACTATATTCTTATTAGAATTTACTCATTTGTCTCCCATTTCTACCTATAAATATCACCTATGTGCATGAGGAAAAATACAACAAAGACACAACAAACACTAAAGTTTTCTTAAAAGTGTTATTCTTTTCTTTTATATAATATCTCTTTAAACATTTAAACAATGGTGTTCATAAGGTTCGGAGATCCTTCGCTGCACTCGATCGATCTGACGAGTTGTTGTATCTTAGGAGAGAAACACATACGATTTGAAACACATATGATTGTCTATTTGTTTAACCCTGTGTAGTAAAGGCGTTTTCTCTCTAAGGATAATACTATGCGTGCCTCAACCCAAGCTATTTCTACTCCTTACCTTTTATCTTTTATCTATTATTTACTTTTTATTTATTATTGTTATTATAATCGTTGATCTTTGATTAATATTCATTGATTTACATATATGTCTTAGTATTATTATTGCTCTAATAATAATAATTATTATGTTGTTTCATATTTTTATTATTATTAGTATTATTTGAGTAATTATTTTTCTAACACTTTTGTTAACAACATTCCACATGCCATCTCAAGCATTATCATCTCATGCCAAAGCACCACCAACCAACCAATCCATGTTTCATTTCACACTTAATATAGCAAAATCCCATTCTCATTTAATCTCATACAACATACATGGCATCATACTTCATGCTTTTACGGTAAAACACTCTATCATACAAGCAAACAACCACATCAGAGAAGAAAACATAACTAGAGCACGACCCTACACTAGTCTCACTCAGGTTGGAAGTTCTCGCTCAAACGAGCCCTTCTTGCCTAGGCGAGAGCTCGAGCAGTGAAACAGTGAGGTTTCTACGACTTCTCCTTTATGTGAGACCTCCTCGTCTGAGTGAGATTACCTCTCGCTCAAAATTGGAGCTCTCGTCGCTTGAGCGACAACTCGAGCATAAACCTGAGAGAGTTTCTTATACTCTCGCTTAGACGAGACTCGCTCGCTTGGACGAAAACAACAAAGTTCTTCCTTGTTCACGCATGAAAACCAGAAAAGCAGTACCAAACAACATTTCAACCATTTCCAGGTAACCATAACAACGAGCAAACATCATAAACATGATTTAAAACCAGAAAAACTTACGATAATCATAAAAAGTTTTAAACCCTAACTTCCCTTATCTAGATAGATGCTAGCAAACAAAAACAGACACCCAACATATGAGCACCACAACTCCATGAACATATTTGAGAGTTGAAAATACTGACACCAAAACAAAAACATGGTTACGAAGATGAACAAAATAGTAGAGCTGGAAAGGAGAAAGTATAAGTTGAGGATCAACTTACGTGGAAGAAATGGAGCTCAACTAGCTCAAAGATGGAAAGAGATTATCCCCTAGCAGAGTTCTCTGTTTCAATAGTGTGAGGGAAAAAGGGGAACAATTCCTGAGAAGAGAGACATAATGAAAATGAGTGGGGCTGAATGGGAGTTTCTAGAAATCCCTAATGAACTGGTCTTGGACCCTAAAAAAGACTAGATCAATACTTTTTTAGAACAGAAAAAGTAACTTTTATATATATTATCTTAAGTCGTAAGAACTGTATATGAAATATCCACTATCAAAATGTCCGACAACCCTGATCTACATTACCTAATAATTTAGTGTAATGATAAGAAGCTGAATAAATCAATAGGAATTTTTTCGGTAGATTTTCACCTTGAAAACATGTAGAACCATAAAGAGTGCATTTAAGACAACAAACAAAGAAATAATTGAAAAATTAGAGAAATTTTTGTTATTTTAAAATAATTTTAACGTTCATTTATTTTAAGTCATTTCACTGAACTAGAAAAAACAAAATGAACTAGAAAAATACACACATAACATATATCTCAATATGATTCAAATAGTATTCATTCATATTAGTAGCTAAATATATTCTTCAAATATTTCAAAGAATAAATTGTCAGTAAATAAATAATAAGTTTTTAGTTCTTGTGTAAGTTATTGAACATGCTTGTGTATTAATTAAGAGTTGTGAATAATTTCGAATCTTGAATTTCATCAATTATTGTATTCCGATGTAATAGTAGAGTGGGGTTCTTAAGAATTTGAGTTTGTCCATGATTGTTTAAAAACTTTCCTGACATTCTGATATGTAATGGATAAGATATTTTAAAATATATGAAAATAAGAGTAAATGGGAAAAATTATAATTTATTTTATTTAATGGATCGATAGGACACATAAGATCGTGAAATCAACAAAAGTCATAAGATAATATTTTGCAATTATTAATTTTATTTATTCCATTTTCTTAAATAAGTATGTCTATTTGACTTATAAGGTTTCACTTATCGTTATTTGGACTCTTTACATGATCCAATTTTAATTATTTATACAAATATGTGACACATCGAGTTGAGTGGTGCTAGTGCACTTTGAACTCCTCCTAATTAATATTAATTGGATTGTCCACAAAATTTTTTCTTGACTATTTATACAAATTTTATGTCACGTCGAACGATTAATCAAACAATAAATCTGATAATGAGTAAGTGACTTAATTAATATAAATAGGTCAATAATCAAAATCTTCAACAACCTTAATCTACATTACCTAATAATTTAGTGTAAGGATAAGAAACTTGATAAATCAATAGGAATATTTTCAACAGATTTCCACCTTAAAACATGTAGAGCAATAAAGAGTGTATTTAAGAAAAAAAGAAGAAATAATTGAAAAATTAGAGAAATTTTTGTTATTTTAAAATAATTTTAACGTTTATGTTTTTTAAGTCATCTCACTGAACTAGGAAAAAAATGAGTTTTACTCAATCTATTAGATTAATTATTTCAGTCCTTGGCTTGTCAACTAAAATTTTTTCGAAAAGAAAAAATGAAAATATATTAAAAATTTAAATTTAAAAGTTTACTATGTATTTTTTAAAAATAATTGTAATCTTAAAATTAAAATAGATGCTTATTAATTTTACTTTTTGCTATATTTAAATAAAATGCCAACATATTCTATCTTCGATACTTAATCTTATTTGTTTAAATTAATTTATAAATTGAATATTTAAACTTTTTTTAAAAGCCCACCTGTGAAGGCTGGTCGCAGCCCGTGTTAAACGGGCCGGCTAGCCCATTTTACTACCATTTTGAGCATCAAAACTAGGTTTTGTTATTTATATATCATTATCTATTTTCTACTTTCATAGTAATGGTGGGTAAAATACAGTGCATTCACCGGCAGGATTTAGTTGACTTTTAATATTTTAAAAGATCTACTTGAAATATAGAAGATCACATATAATATATATCTCAACATGATTCAAATAGTATTCATTCATATTATTAGCTAAATATATTATTTAAATATTTAAAAGAATAAATTCTCAGCAAATAATTAATAAATTTTAAGTTCTTGTTTAAGTTACTGAACATGTTTATATATATATATTACCATTATTTTGTCATAGGATACAAAAATTGATTCAAACAAACCTGACGACAGATATTGTAACAATCTTTAGGTGGTCTTAGTGGGCCGAAGTCATTTGTTGTAAGCAGCCCATATGCAATATTAGGTTAGAGCTTCAACCTTTTTCTGGAACAGAAAAAGAGAGTAACGCACACAGAGATGAGACCAACATCACCAATGTTGCTGTGCATCGTTGACATTTCGAAGAATCTCATTTGCTGAAGAAAATGTGCAAACCAAACCAAATACAGCACCGACCTCACTTTACTGTTCTGCAAAATTGCGTTTGTTGTTTCTGTTTTGTTCTCTTACCAACGAAACATAGAAAACAGAAACCAAGGTTTATAGCTGGACCACATTCTCAACAAAGTTGCATCGCAACATTAACATAATAAAGCAGCCACATGCAATACACAAAAAACGCTCAACCATCATGTACTACCTTCTTTCTGAAATGATGTTATCTTTTCCAATCAACAATTCAGTCCTCATTTACGATGTTATTGAAAATAGGGTTAATTATGTTTTTCGTCCCCCAACTATTAGTGTTTTTTGGTTTTAGTCCCCCATCTAACGATTGATCCATTTCAGTCCCTGACCTTTTAAATTGCATGGAATTGGTCCCCGATTTTAAACTCCGTTAGATTGAATTGACACCTGGCTAACGGATGGCCACGTAAGGATCCCGTTTAAGGCTTTCTCTTCAATTACAATATTATGCACGTTTTGGGGGTACTGTAATAATGCTTTCAGCTCATGTGTTAATTAATTAAAAAAGTGTTGTTATAGTAGTTCAAATTTCAGTCACGTGTTCATTAATTAAAGAAGTATGGTTAAGTTAGTAATGTTTTCAGCTAACATTCTGCGAAAGTAAGCATAACCTTTGAGATTAGAAAGGGTTTTTTGCCAAAAACCCTAAACTTGAGGTGGTGAACGACGAAGTCGAAGTGGGTTGCACTCAGCGAAGGATACAGAAACTTCATTGACAGCGAAATCAAAGTGGTTTTGTGGTGATATTTGAACGACGAAATCAACATTGGTGAACTGAGGTAAGTTAAGTTGTATTGTTTACAAATTTTGTTTCGTTCATTGTTCGATTTACTCTGGTTTTGCT
>Ga0214542_1004094_pt1 | contig 29136 bp, 13 predicted proteins | sample CNSS1metaG_FD_160096 | JGI IMG/M metagenome (GOLD analysis project Ga0214542, IMG submission 160096) | Root nodule microbial communities from cowpea collected in UCLA plant growth center, Los Angeles, California, USA - CNSS1 | ecosystem: Host-associated > Plants > Roots > Nodule | place: USA...
TTTTTCTTTCTTCACTGTTGTTATTGACTAATTCAATCAAAACTTTTAAGCTAATATTTTATTTCAAAAAATCCGTAATAAAATACTTTCAATATTTTTTTATATACAAAATTATTAAACTAACTTATAAATCACTATCATGGTATCGTTTTAATCTATTTCACAATGTTTTATGTTTTTAATCTTAAAAATTATGCATTTTAAGAGTTAATTTGATAAAATAGTTAAAAAAACTATTTATTCAAAATAATTGTTCCATTTAGAAATTTCTTATATAGAAACTAGCGTAACACAGGCGCTATCACGCCTGTGTGTATATATTTTTTAAATATACGTGATATTATATTAGTAGGTGATAATATGATAATGTTATTAAGTTAATATATATATATATATATATATATATATTAGAATTATATTTATTAAAAATAAAGTGAAATATATCAGAACAGATAAAAGAATAACCATTAATAAATAAAGAAGAAGCAGAGACATCTAATTTTATAAAATTTTTGTAAAAATAACGGTCAATTTTAAAAAATTTAATAAATTGTTATATTTAAAGGGTAAAATCGGTATTTTAAAAAGTGGACACAAGGGGAATCCCCTTTATAAAATCGGTATTTTAAAAAGTGGACACAAGGGGAATCCCCTTTATATATTATTATAATTATAAATATACCATTGTTGTAAATTTTAATTCTAGTTATATAAAAATATGATTATATAAAAGTAAGTAATTAATTACTAGAGTCTGAGACAATAGATTCTACACATGATAAATTGCCACTGAAAACATAAAAAATAGTAAAATTCAAATATCAAATTTGGGCCACATCATCAAGTTTCTCACAATAGGGCAAAAGTTCTGGGACCAATTTCCCTCTTTAAACTTCACTCTCTCTCTCTCTAATTTTCTTGCATTTTTCTCTCTTTCTTCCCTTCTTGTGCCATCGTCGCACGCTTCTTCTCAATGTAAGTGTTTTCCACTCTTTTTTCCCGTCAATTTCTTCACGCCATAGCGTATGCACCTGTAATCCGTGAATTTACGAGTACAATTTTCACTGATATTTTCTAAGGTACGGGTTTCTGATTAGGTTATTTGGGCGTGCTTAAATCGAACCCTCCCACGTGTTTCATTGATTGTGATCGATAATGTTATTGATCGAGATTGTGAAAGTTTGATTAGTTAGTAGGACGTTGCGGTCGTTTTCTTTTTCTGGTTTTGGGGGTTCTCTAGATATGATTAAACAGATACTCGGTAAAATACCTCGCAAACCCTCAAAGTCATCTCACGGCAATTCAAACGGTGATGGAGGGTTTAATGATGGCTTCTCACTGAACTCATCTTCTAATACCCTCTCAAAATCGAATTCTGTTTCTTCAAAATCTTCGAGTTCTGGTGCAGTTGGGTCTCGTTCTGGGAATGAGACTATTGCTCAACACTATACCAATCAAGCTAAGAAATCAGCTCCTACATCGGGTTCAATAATGGCTTCGACAGTTTATGAGGCTTTGCCTAGTTTTAGGGATGTCCCTAGCTCGGAGAAGCAGACTCTTTTTATTAGAAAGTTGAATATGTGCTGTGTGGTGTTTGATTTTAATGATCCTGCCAAGCATCTCAAAGAGAAGGACGTTAAACGGCAAACTCTACTTGAGCTTGTTGACTACGTTTCATCTGTGAATTCGAAGTTTAACGAGTCAGCGATGAACGAGATGACAAAGATGGTAGCAACCAATTTGTTTCGCGCTTTACCTTCTTCCAATCATGATGGGAAGTTGGCAGATGTCAGTGAGCCTGATGAAGAAGAACCTGTTTTGGAACCGGCGTGGCCTCATCTGCAGATTGTGTACGAATTTCTCTTTAGATTTGTGGCTTCGCCTGAGACAGATCCTAAGCTTGCGAAAAGATACATTGATCACTCGTTTGTGTTGAGGCTGCTTGATCTTTTTGACTCGGAAGACCAAAGAGAGAGGGATTACCTGAAGACTATTCTTCACCGTATTTATGGGAAGTTCATGGTGCATCGTCCATTCATTAGAAAAGCTATCAACAATATCTTTTACCGGTTCATATTTGAGACAGAGAAACACAGTGGGATTGCTGAGTTGCTTGAAATATTGGGCAGCATAATAAATGGTTTTGCTTTGCCTTTAAAGGAAGAGCATAAACTGTTCCTTGTCCGGGCACTGATTCCGCTACACAAGCCTAAGTGCGTTTCTCTTTATCATCAGCAGCTTTCTTATTGTATTACTCAGTTTGTCGAGAAGGATGTCAAGCTAGCTGATACTGTGGTTAGAGGCCTTTTGAAATATTGGCCGATAACTAATAGTGCAAAGGAGGTAATGTTCCTAGGTGAGTTGGAGGAAGTTTTAGAGGCAACACAAGCAGCAGAATTCCAGAGATGTGTGATCCCATTATTTCGTCGGATTGGCAGATGCCTTAATAGCTTACACTTTCAGGTGCTTGTCGTTCTTTTCTTATATGAATTCTGCATTCATTTTATTAGCATTTGCCAATAACACCACAGCTCTTTTTCTGTATTCTGATGTTATTCATTTCCATTTCCATTTTTCTTCTCTCAGCGATCTTAAATGCTATCTAATATTTTAAGGTTACTCAATTTTTACAATGACATTTCATATTCTCTGTATGCGCATGACTCTGTGTGTGGTCTAAGATAGCAGAACTAAAATAGGACAATGTATGAATTTTGTTTTGATATGTTTTGTATGAATTTACAGCAGGAAACTGGCTGTGGTTTTGAAGGCTTTTTTAATGTACTAGCGTAAGAATATATCAGTAACAATTTGGTAAGTAGGTCACTGTGTAATGATGTACTACCTCAATTGACTACGACCATCAAGTTTTAAATGTACAGCAAGCTAGTTATAAAAAATTGAAAACAAAAAACATATGTTGATATTCAACTCTTAACAACATAATAGAATCCAATTTTATACTGTTGCAATTGGGTTTGGCAAAATAGTGGACAATTTGCTAGTGCATTCAGCATTGAGATATTCTTAAGTTGTATGAAAATGGGGTTCAAATTCATAGGTTATGAAACTGTAGTTTGTAATGGGTCATATTTGTTCGTTCAGATTATTGTAGAGGACACTTGTTAATAACTCTATATAATGCATTGTATTTGACTTGATATCCCTTCTTCTTTAATGGTTGGAAAATAACGTTATTTTATGACTCTACGTATAAATCTGAAATTTTTTTATATTGATTCATGATTTCATATGAAATGATCATTCAATTTTTCTTGAAAGTTAAACTTATGTTGCCAACAACACATTATATATGGTTGCCTTTTATATAACGATTTTGTTTGGACAACTTTCTATAATGACTTCTCAAAGAGAAAAATAAGAAGAAAAAATAATTCTGTTTCTTCATAAGTAAAAATTAGCTTATGCATTAGTCAAGAATTTAAAGATGACTGAGCGAACTTCTACAAATTCGCTTATGCATAAACTGATTTTAACTTATGGTAAAGCTCATTTTATTTTTTTCTGTTATGTTTCTCTCTTAGAAGTTCTTATGGAAAAATTTGTTCAAACAGATTCTAAACTTGGTCGACCTATAGGCTAATGTTAAATCTCAGAACTTTTGTTGCAACAATATATTAATGAATGTTTTTTATGTTAGAACTTGCATTTGTGACAACTGTAGATTGTAGATTTTTGGGTTCTTTTTTATGAGTTTGATTGCTACGAATACATACTATAGTTTTATTATCTGGAATTAGTCTCAAAAAATTAAAACTAAACAGTGAAACACAGCTTAAGTGCACTATAAAAGTATGTGTTCAAATTAAAATTTCGCTAGATTTAGTAAGTTAGGTTTGATGTTATCTTTATTCTGTTGGCAGGTAGCTGAACGAGCTCTGTTTCTGTGGAACAATGACCATATTCGAACTTTGATCTTACAAAACAGCAAAGTGATACTGCCTATAATATTCCCTGCTTTGGAGAAAAATATACGGGGCCACTGGAACCAAGCTGTTCAGAGTTTGACCCTGAATGTTAGAAAAATATTCTCTGATGCTGATCAGGCACTTTTTGACGAGTGCTTGACGAGATTCCAAGAAGAAGAAATCAAGAATAGGGAGAAGCTAGAAAAGCGGGAATCCATATGGAAACAACTGGAAGATGTTGCCGCAGCTAATGTTGTAAGCAATGAGGCCATCCTTGTGTCAAGGTTTGTTTCCTCTGTTGCTATCGCAACAAGTGCAAATCAATTGGCTACTGCCGGTGGTTGAGAGCTATCAGAGATCCAAATTGTTTGTTCTGACCTCATGATGAGGAACAAAGGTGACTGGGGCGTTGATGTGGATATCAGTCTGCTCCTTGTTTCTGGGCATTTTGTCTCCACAATTTGTTCTGGAATCATGGTTATTATGTACCATAAGGAATGTAGTTTAATAGGCGATGTTTGTTTAGAAGTCTAGCCATTGAGATTATGCAGTGATACATAAACAATCATTTCCTTTTGCCACCTTTCTGTAATTTAAACATTGGTAATTTCTATTTCTTGCCTTTTGCAGAAAAAGATCCCAACCTTTGTTCACATGTACTGTTCCCTCTGACAGTTGTTTTTTATTTGCTGGCTGAACTGCCTGTCATTGGATCTATTTTTTTTTTTTCTAAAGGCGCCATTACACGTTCGAAATTTGGTGCTTTTCGTTATACCTTTTCTATTTAAAGGATTGAGATTTAATGATACATCTCTGTACACCCTTCTTTATCCCATCCAGTGAGTGTCTTGCCAAATATAGAGTTGCACATCCACAGCTCCAAGCTGATGTGTGCCCTTATATTTTACAAAGAGATATGTTTCTTAATTGTACTCGTTTGCATTACCTTAAAATATATATTTATGTTGATAGGTTTTAGAAAAACAAAATATCATCTGCGAGCTTAGCACAGTGATGGAATATATCAAGCTGGTCTGGATAAACTCATCGGAAAGTCTTGCCTAGCATTGGCAAAACATGAAAAAAGGATACAACATAAGCAATTAGGGCCAAATCTTTCAGAAGATAGTTAAGTATCGCAATCATTCAAATATATTGACAGTACATTTAGAACTGAGCGACTAAAACTATATAGAACACATCTACTACTTGAAACATCCAGATAAGACGTGCATGTTACTTCAATCATCACCATATGCTCTGAAACTATAACGTTCTTGATATGGGCCATTGAACCAGAGGTCAGCTTCAAACCACTTTGGGTACCGGACCAAGTCTCCAGCCAAAAATTGCATGAAACGCTTGCTTCCTTGAGGCACAACTCTCACTTCCCCTTCTTCAATGTACACCAATTGGTCTACCTGCCAGTCCCAGGGAAGCTTGCTTTTCCCAGTCTTCCACACTGACCATTTTGATACTCCAAGCTCAGTTAGTCTCTCAGGAGACACTTTTCTTTCCACTTTCACATTGTACAATTCCTCCAAGGATTTCTCTATCTTCATTGCTTTTATGCAACACCTTCCTTTAGAAAAATTCCCCGACTTTCCAAATCCCCTGGAACCATTGTTCACAGGATAATAGCTGATGGCCGATGCTGTCAACAAGCTTGCCATGCCGGGTAAACAGTTCACACTCAGTCTGTTTCACTTTCAAAAATCTGCAAGGACGATTTTAATAAGTTCATAGACTACCAATGTTCATGTTATAAGCACTGAATAACTCCACAAGGAACCAAAAAATCATAGATGAGAAGTGAATAGCATATACAATAAACAAGGGAAGAGATAGCCTGAGTGAAGGGTTAGGCTCACCAGACCCAGCACCAACACACTCGGTAACCCACAACAATGAAAGGACCAGAAAAATAAACATAAGTTCAGAAAATTACCAAGGCTTCACTTCCGGTTCTTTTTAAGTAGAAATTGCCAGTCACTTAAAAGCACATAACAAATCTTCACATTCCAAAACACAAGAATTACTTAAAATGTAAAAACATCAGCTTTCTAATTAGGGTTTGATGACAAGGCCTTATTCGATAACACAGGATGAATGATTTTCGTATTTGATAAGCGCCGATGCTGAGTTGACATGAAAACAAACTAAGAGGAAAAATGCAAAACGAATCAAAGGATGATTGAAGTTTGAGACTTTACCGGTTCAAAACAATCGCAGCGTTGAGGGCGCAGAAGGGAGTACCCGTTAAACGATAAACCCTCACTGGGAGCAGCAGAGCGAGGTTTATCCTCAAAGGTGAAACCTTCAACTAGAGTAGAGTTTTACACCATTGCAAGCACAAATTTTGTTAGGTATAAATACACGCTTCCTACCCAAACTTTTTTGGAAAGTTCAATTTGATAGCCGAACTTTAAAAATGTTCAATTTGGTACCCAATTTTCTAAAGAAATTCATTTTGGTCCTCTCTGTTGTTGGAGCTAACACCGTGTCCGTACAGGACAAGTGTCAAGCCATGAAATTTTTATTTTTTTAAAAAAAAAATTCAAAAAAATTAAATTGTTTTCAAAAAATTTAAAAACTGCCACGTGGCAGCTTACAATCATGACACGTGGCAGTGTAATAGCTGTTTTCAATTTAGTACCCAATTTAAATTTTTGGTTCAATTTAGTACCCAATTTTTTAAAATCATCCAATTTCGTCATCTTCCGAGATCAAATTAGTAAATAAGCTTAATTACAACCTATATATACATGTTACAATAACTTCTTCTAATATATACATCAAATCATTTCACCTAAATACTTAAATTATTTAATTTTTTACATTTTAACCTTTGTAATTTCTTATACATGAAATTTTTTACATTTGTAAAAAATTAAATAATTTGAATATTTAGGTGTAGTGATTTGATGTATAAATTCAAAACAATTATTTTAACATGTTTATATAAGTTATAATTAAGTTTATTTACTAATTTGGTCTCAAATAGAAAAGGACGAAATTGGATCATTTTAAAAAATTTGGGTACTAAATTGAACCAAAAATTTAAATTAGGGTACTAAATTGAAAACAACTATTACACTGCCACATGTCATGATTGTAAGCTGCCACGTGACATGATGATAAACTGACACGTGACAGTTTTTAAATTTTTTGAAAAAAAATTTAATATTTTTGAAAAAAAAAATTAAAAAAAATAAAAATTTCATGGCTTGACACGTGTCCTGTACGGACACGGTGTTAACTCCAACTTAACGGAAATGACCAAATTGAATCTCTTTAAAAAATTGGGTATCAAATTGGACATTCCTAATGTTCGGGTACCAAATTGAATTTTTCGAAAAAGTTTGGGTACCAAATATGTATTTATACCATTTTGTTTCAAATGAAATAGGAAAATAAATTTTTAGATCCACTTATAAATATAAAAATTATTTTTTAAAAAATTAAAATACTAAAATAAACATTTTCCTTATATAAGTTATCTACTTACCTATACAGGAAAATGAAAAAAAAAAGAAGAAAAAGAGATATAAATCATAAGTTTTTCCTGTCAAATAAATTTTCCCCCAATTGCCAAGTAATAAGGCAAATGAAAACCTCACTTTTTTTCATTTTTTTATTTTGTCTAATTTCTTAAAACAATGAAATTAAACAAACAGATATTTAAAATTAATAATCTTATATTAAAATAATAAGATTTTTTTTTTAATTTTAATTAATAAAAATGTATTTTATACAACATTTTGAATGTATATATTATTATTTTTTCCTTTATTAATATTGTTCTTTTTAATTTGCTGTTCTATAAAACATACCACTTTGTTTTGTCTTTAACGCTTTTTTTTTCCCCAAAACTACCTATATATAAATAAGATTAATTAATTTAAAATCACTTACATTAAAACCAAAATTAATTTTGAACGGAAAACTGTATAACGTGGTAGTTAAAAAAATGTGACCGGGAAAAAAATATTTAGTAAGTTAAGTTCTCTAAGAAAAATTAATCGTTAACAAAACTAATGGATACTTATTATTAATAATGCTATTATTATCATTAGAAGAAAAACACAAATATAGTTCAGAAGTTAAGAATATTTTTAACTTGACTTATATTAATTATATATTTATTACTATGTATTTCACAGCATTAAAATATTATTGATTTCTTTGAAAAGAGTTAACACTTCATCATATCATATACTTTCTTTCTATTTAAATATATAAAAAACTAATCATATTTTGGTGGATTTAAATACAATTTTAATTAACTCAATGGTATTTAATTTGCTTTATATTTAAATTTAAACGCAGTCACCGATAAATGAGTAGAGATAACTTAAAATTTCTGTATGAAATAAAAATTAAATAAATGCAACTAACACTTTTAATCAACATAAAATTAGTTTTTTAATATTTAATTCATCAAAATAAAGATATTTAGAGACTGATCAGAAATATCTAAACCGAATTGCATTTATGCAAATTCTTTTCATATATTTTCCTACACGAGAGAACTTAAAGCTTATAGTTTTTTTTTTTTAATTTCTCCTAAAAATATTGTTCCAGAGTTATTTCTAATTTTTTCAACAATTTTAAACCTCCTATAATTTGATTCAAGTAATTTTTTTTTTCAATTGTAGAGTAAAGTAATTATTCATTAAGGGTTTAAATTTTTTTCAATTCAGGAATTAATTGACAGCACCAATTTTTAAGTAAAAAAAGAAAAAAGAGGAACAGAGGAAGGAAAAAGGACAGAGACAGTTTTGGTGGTTGAAGTTGAACGTGTGCAATTGTGGTGCGCAAATTCGTCGCCTTTTTCATCCATCATAATCATAATCGATGAACCAAACACAGAAGAAGGGGAAAAGCCAGTTACTTTACTTCTGTTACTCTCTTGTTTATCTTAAATTTTGTAGCTTCTCTTGTTATGTCATTGCTTCGGCTTCAACCCATCAATGGAATATCTCAGCTCTCAGTGGGGACTTCATTCCCACAGAAGAAAAGACCCTTCCTTTTGAGACCACAAGCTGTTGCCTCCAGAACCCAGGTACCAAATCTTCAGTCTCTCATGCCACGTTCTGCTTTCTTTGTAACAAGCCCAAATAACACTTATAGAGTATGCTAAGATTGTTAGCTTTTAACAGTCATATGTACACTGGTTTTTAATTCGTTGATAATGTAAAAAATATTGTATCTTTTACCTTTTTAGAGGATTATGGAGGGTGTTTCAGTGAGTGGAGAAGTTGGTGGTGCTGGTGGAGTATACTCATATGAAGCCTTGAAAAGATTAGACAAGCTATGGTCAAGCATATGCTCCTCTCAAGAAGGTTCATGTCATTCCATGATTCTTATACCATTTAGGAAATGAGAGAACTTTATATGTTCTGTAATCTCCTAATGTATACATTGCAGCTGTGCAAAAGCCTCAGCAAATTGTCTCTACCATCCCGGGCTTGTTTGGCTCATCTGGTCTTGCTGACAAAGCAGAAGGTTCATATGATGTTTTGGTGTGTGGTGGCACTCTAGGAATCTTTGTTGCCACAGCCTTGTGTATTAGGGGTCTTCGAGTTGCGATTGTGGAAAGGAATGTATTAAAAGGGGTAATTTCAGCTTCTTGATTGAGTTATCAACATTCAATCCTACAGTGAAAAGAGACAGCGAATTCTTTGAAGGGTTAATTAATTTGAGTTTTCTGTGTTGTTTTTATCACTAGAGAGAGCAAGAATGGAATATATCAAGAAAGGAGCTTTTGGAACTTGTAGAAGTTGGAGTCCTGGAAGAAGATGACATTGAAAGAGCCACAGCAGTGAAATTCAATCCTGTAATTCCTGAACTTCTTCAGTTTAGTTGCCAATCTCTTTGTAGCAAGAATCATCTTGATTAGGTATTTCTCCATAACTAATATCTTGAATTAAGGTCTTGTTAAATACAAATTAAATGAAAAAAATCATAGAGCACTGCAAGAACAAATGACCTAACAACTAAGGGATATTGGGACTGTTTGAAGGAAACTTATACACACACTTCTAGAAAAGAAAAATAAGAATGATTAAAATAAAATTAGCTCCCCATTAAGCTAAATTTAGCTTATACAAGAATTAAAAACCTGATTTTAGAGAAGCTAATAAAAATAGCTTCTACAAATTAACTCATTCATAAATAGTTTATGGAAAAAGTGATTTCGTTTTTCCTTCTTTTTTTCTTCTCTGGGAGACTTTGTAGAAAAGTTTCTCCAAATAGATCCATTATATCAGATAGTACCAAAAATGAGTGTGATATCTACTTACTAAGAGAAATTCAGTTGTCAGTCACAAGAGTAAAATGCAAAGTGTTTTCTGTGTAGAAACTTATAAAGGAGAAACTCATCCAAGCTTACAAGGTAGATCAAAATCAACTAACCTGGAAATCTTACTTAATACTGTTATTATATGATTACATTAAATTACATGCAGATAGATAATTGTTATACATGTGTGTTTTTAATCAAAAATGTTATGGTGCTCGGGAAAGCATGTGACTTTTATGTTACAGTTACACTAGCATTCCTTTTTTTTCTTACACTTATAAATTAAGAATTTCTGAATTTTCGTGTTAAATTTTGAATCCCTTACAAAACGACCATTGCTTACTTGTTAAGAATTATTAAATTTAGTTCTTCTATGTAATTTGCAAACTCAGCTTGTATGTATTTTTCCCTCAAAGAACATCAATCACAAACAGTTTCTTTCTCCAATTGACAAACTCCGCAGGATTTATGCTTCCTGCATTCCCCTTTATTTATTTTTTAATTTACTTATTACTAACTCCTCTTTGGCAACTTCATAAACTATGCAGAATAGATGTGGATTTGAAAGGAAAGGGGATATCTGGGTCAACGACATACTTAATCTCGGTGTTTCGTCAGTCTTCTTCCCATAATAATTGTTTTCTTGTATTTCAATTATGAATATATAAGTTAACCTTTGTTCTTATCTAGTTAATAATTTTCTTTTCTGTTCTGTCTGGCTTGGCAATGAGCAATGAGCAATATGCAGTTGTAGTTGTTTAATTTAGTGTATGCTTAGATTATTTAATTATTAGAGAAAACTTACTTATTTCTCCAAAGTCTCTTTAACTAACATTTTGGTTATAACATTTTTTTATACAAAATAATCTAATTCGGTCACATACTTAATTGGTGTACATGCATTTCACTATTTTTGCAAATCCCTTTCAAGAGAGGACAGAAAATCTATTGTAGCTTACTGTATGTAGAATTACCGAGAAATGTGCAAGCAGATTGTACATCCAGTTTCATAATTCTTCATCCACTAAATAATATTTTGCACAAAAATGTGATTAGACAAACTCTGTGTTAAGAGAATAACAACTCAATATGGCACAAATCATGAAAGACAATCTACTGGGAGTGAAGGACTGCAAATTATGTAGTTGGCAATTAAATAGAGGGTAAAGTTGCTAAATGTGTGTCAGGAAGTTCCACTTGTGTGACTTATATATCTTTTGGACAACTTCATTTAATACCAATTTATTTTAAGCTAAAATCTGACCTGGTGTGAGAGGCTGTAACTTAGCTTGATAACTGTGTATTCTATCTAGTAAGTAATTGAATATCTATATGGCTTAACTCTCATAAGCATGCATTTTGTTATTTTTCCTATAGGCACAGAGCACAGGGTTTACAACGAAGTAATTTGAGCGTAAAATTTAGTATTCCATTGAAAATTTAAACTTTTCCTTAAATATTCATCTTTGCTATTTGCCATTGCAGACCAGAAAAGCTTATAGAGATTGTAAAGACGCGGTTTCTCTCCCTCGGTGGAGTCATTTTTGAGCAGTGCAGCGTCTCCTGCATCAATGTATATGAGGATGCTGCAGTGAGTTATTCTAGCACAATCATAACTTAAGTGTTATTTTATGAAATTCTATTATTGATGAATTATCATAGTTAAAACCAAATACCATTCTAGGCTGTGTAGCCTGGTCGGATGCCTCATTTTATTGAAGGTCTGTATACGTGTTTTCATTTAAAAACACCACTGAACTATACATAAACATCAAAGGGTTACAAAAAGAAAGTCTTACACTGTATCAGAAAAAAATTTGAATTGTAATGGAAATTTTAAATCACAATTTGATTTGTGTCACTGATGAATGATAATTTGTATTTTGTACGGAGATATTGAAGCATGAACCCCAGTTTATTTTTCTTTTCAGGTTCTAAAACTTTCTGGGGACAGAATATTGTCATCTCGTCTCATAATTGATGCCATGGGCAACTTCTCCCCTGTTGTAAAACAGGTCAGGAATATTCTTTTACTCACCGGTGCATCCTAACAGATATTTTATGATTTTCATCCATATGCAGGACACATTAACTGTCATTTATATGCATGCAAATGCAAGTGATGCAATATTTGTTAAATAAATAGCCACTTAAGTTCAATGATGGTCCCTTTCATCCAGTACTATTGTAAAAATCAACACTAACAAGAATGAGACTGAAAACTTCCTTGAAAATATAAAAAACTTCTGTTGGTTAATGTTCTACACATGCTATTTAATGAATGATAAATAAGTTTCTTCTGATTGTCATGTTCAATGATTTTACAGATAAGAGGTGGGCGAAAGCCTGATGGTGTTTGCCTTGTTGTTGGAACATGTGCACGTGGCTTTGAGACAAACTCCACTAGTGATGTCATATTTAGCAGTTCATCAATAAAGAAAGTTGGAGACTCAAAAGCACAACTGTTTTGGGAGGTACCTTTTACTATATGAAGAAAACATGGTATCCTCATGCTATTTTTAAGATCTTTCGCTGAATTCTTCACAGGCATTTCCTGCAGGCTCGGGTCCTTTGGACCGTACTACTTATATGTTCACTTATGTGGAACCTCAACCTGGATCCCCAAAATTGGAAGAATTACTAGAAGAATACTGGGATTTGATGCCAGAATACCAGGCTAGTTTTCTTTTCTTCATCATGCTCTCTGATGTGTCTTAATCTTTATTTTGTCCATTTTGAAGGACATGTATCTTCCCCTCATTTGTTTTTCCTCCCTTTTCTCTTATAATAGTTCTATTTTTAAGAAAATATTAACTACAAGGTGATGAAAAATTATTTCTTTACCACCATACTAGAAAAGCTTAAATGGAAGTCCGTGCAGTGTATCAACTATCAAGTCACAAAATTTGTGTATACCCTTGTGTTATATTACTTTTGGCAATTAGATCTTTTAGCAGTCATGTTAAAATATTTAATGTCTCCGTATTTTTCTGTTTTGCTTGTTAGATTAATTAAAGTTTCCAAGTTTAAAGAAAAAAAAACGTAGTAGGCATGAACTCATGATATCTACTTCGAGTTTAGTCATAATTTGCTGTTTGTTTTGCCTAACTGGGGGCTTCATGAACTTTCTATTGAAGTTCTCGCTGTAAAATTTCAAAGTGTGAACAATCTGAGTGCAAAATTAGAATATAAAAAGATCAGTTTTGCTCCTTTCTTCTATATCTTATATGTTCCCTTCTGTTTTAATAGTAGTTACTGATCAAATCCAGTTTTTCCTTTCTTTCTCTATGTTTTAAAGAGTTTCTGTACAATGAGTGCTGCAATGGCTATTCTAATCCATAAAGGTTTACACTATCCAGATATTTTATTGTTTTAGTCATATAAGGTGCCAAAAATTTTACATTTCTCCTGATTCATTCTTTTATGCAAATGTTCTGCTGCTCTCAGCTTGATACTAACGTCAATTTGCAATTTTTTCATTATAGGGTGTATCACTTGACAATTTAGAGATACTGCGAGTTATTTATGGAATCTTTCCCACTTATCGCGAGAGGTAATGTATTGCATATGAAAAAATTATCTAAAAACCTGACGTGCTCTTTGTCTGCACCTAACTTATTCAATTCCCTAAGTTTGTTTTGAACTCATTTTGGATATTCTTACTTGTATCTCAACTTATAGTTTCTTTTAATATTACATCGTACAATGTTTGCTGATGATATGGAGCACTAGCAGTCCACTACCAGCTTCTTTTGATAGAGTTTTACAGGTAAATTACGTTTTATACTCCTGAAGCCTCTATAAAATAATAAAACTAAGTCATCGGTGATCTATCAACTAATATTAAAGCATTGAAGCTTCATTCTCTGTAGTTTGGTGATGCCAGTGGCATACAATCACCTGTTTCATTTGGTGGATTTGGAAGTTTGACCAGACACCTTGGGAGACTGTCAGCTGGTATGTCTTTCAGTGATTTTTTTTAAACTTGTGATGTACATTTTTGTACTTGTTGAAGCAGATATATTGCTATGTTGTGGGACAGGTGTTACTTTCTTTTTAATCTGAGACATTAAACTATGAATGTAACTGTTTTTCGGAGTATTTATGGATCTCCCCACTATTTTTCTTTTCCTTGCTTCTGTCTTCAGCAACATTGGAACATATAATTTTCGTAAAATATTACGTGGCTGAAAATGATTTAGAAATTTGCTCAAACAAGTAACTGCTAACTATAAAAAAAAAAGGTGTACTATTGAGATAACTGATTCTTTCTTTTCTCCACTTCATTGTAATGAAGGAATACATGAAGCAATCAATGGTGGCTATCTTGACTCGTACAACTTGTCTTTGCTGAACCCTTACATGGTACTTTCCAACTTTCCTCAAAGGTTTGAGTCTTTCAGAGTCTGTGGTATGAAACTAAATACCTGACCAAGACTATGTATCATGCAGCCCAACTTGAGTGCTTCATGGCTGTTCCAAAGAGCAATGTCAGCAAAGAAACAGTCCAATGTTCCTGTAGATTTTATTAATGAACTTCTTTATACCAATTTTAGTTGTATGCAGGTAGTATTTCTCTCATGACTGAGATTATTTTGATGTTTTTTTTTACTGTTGCTTCTTTTTTATCCTTCATTTTTGCAGAGGCTTGGTGATCCCGTGCTACGACCGTTTCTACAGGTATACTTTTGCAGAGGCTTGGTGATCCAATCTGAAATTCTGGATATGTTTTTTCTGTGTCTTCTGTAAGATGTTTGTTCTCAAAAGACTCAATTAATTGAGATGAGAACCCATATCAAATTTTAAATTCGGTATGATGACTTTATTAAAATATCATCTTTTATATTTACAGGATGTTGTACAGTTTGGTCCACTTTCCAAAACGTTAGGCCTCGTTATGTTAACAAATCCTCAAATACTCCCATCCATATTCAAGCAGGTACTTCATGATGCAAGGAAATCTCAGAGTCTTGAAGTGCAACTTATATATGTTCTTCTCTTTCAGTTTCTCATATGATATATTTAATTAGCCAAGCATATAGAAACCTAGTTGGAGTTTGATAAAAATATGTAGCATAAATAATAAGTCAGCAAAACTCTTCAACATAAGGGGTTAAGAATTTTATCTTGTTCCAGGTTGGTGTTCCTGTACTTCTTGATTGGTCCAGACATTTTCTGGGGCTTGGATACTACACCTTTCTATCGACCTTTGCTGATCCTATTGTGAGGTAATAGTCTATGCAAGGTCCTCTTAAACCGCTGTTTTTAGCTTCCTTATTTATTCAACAAGCATATAAATCCATTTGATGCACCTTGTATTCTGTGTTCATATTCGATGAATCGCAAGGCCATTGGTACATGCATTGCCATCGAAGATGAGTTTCCAGTTGAAGCGGCATCTCGAGGCTTGGAAATATGGAGCTGGTCTTGATTATAAGTTATAGGAACTACTTTTTAAGTTTGTTTCATGACAACCTACAAGATAAGGATGATGTGGTGGCTAATTGGTTCTAAGGCATTGGTTTTTCTCTCACATCCAAATTCACTCTTCATTCATTCTTGATCTTTATTCTTTTTCTACCACTTCCACGTGAAGTTAGGTTGCATAACAGTTGTATTGTATGTCTGAGATGTATAATTTAATTTAAATGGTTGATAGGGTGTTCCAAAACGAAGCATGCAAAGAAAGCACCAAAATTATATTCTTCCATTTACTACTATCTTAATTATTGATACATACACACTACTTTTTATTATTTTTATTCTCCGGAATGCTTCAAAATTTACAGACACAACAACAGCCACAGGCATACTCTATCCAAATAATCCATCTTTGGATGCCCATGATACATATTTCCAAAGCAACTAAAATAAAGGGAAAACAAATAAAATTGTAAATCTCAATCTGATGTTTTTCTACCCCAAATTTTAGATAGCTCCTTTACGATAGTCTTTTGTTTAACATCTTCCCTTTCTATATGCCACTTTCTTGACATGTTCTCAGCCTGCAAATCCAAGTTTTGAGTTAGGATTATGAATTGAATTGTTCAGAATATTAAGAAATACAATTTTAAACTTGCCCATATTTTGAAGGGAGTAAGTTGTTCTTTGATACTCTGAAGTTGTGGCTCCACGTAGTCTTTTCCCTTATTTTTTATGTCACTTATCTGTAATGTAACAACAAAAATTTCTGATAAAAAGTCAACAAACTAAAATGGACAGTTTATTTGGCAATATAGAGATCCATTGATACAACTGAATGAACGAAAAACAAGTATTGAGATACAATACAAAGGCTTACACGAATTTTTATGGTCATAAATGTCTTTCAACATGATGAATAATTTATGAAGAAAGATGAATGAAAATGGATCAAGGTAGACATTCTAGTGGATTACTTAACTAATTTAAACAAAAAAATACACATAACCAAGAGAGGGAGAAAAGAATTACATATTAAACTCTAGGATCAACATATTAAATTATGTTGGTATTTGTATGGGGAAAATATATTTTAAATCTAAATAATAGATCATATACGTATCTGACCAGTATCCTAAAATTTGAAACTTAAAAAAACAAAAAAACTCCTAAAAATTAACTTGTTCAAATTCAAATGACAGACAGTTAGGTATATATTTTCAACAAACTAAATCACTTACATTATGCAGCTCTAACTTGGAGGCCACCGTACCAAACACCAATGCAGTACCACCAAATACAAATGCAGTGGCAACAGCAAAAGCCTTTCCAACTAAAAAAATGGTAATTGAAAATTTGCATTAGAAAACACTGGCATCATCCCAAAGAATTTGGCCGAAACCTTTTTTCCTTAGCAGCATTATTGATATAAACAACAAAATCTTAATGAAGTCATAAACCAATGTCTAATGAAGTAAATGAAGTAATAACCACCTGAACTGTATGTACAAGCAAATCAAGCAGAAAAAGTGATGAATACTTCGGTTTTTTATTAACTCTACTACTGCACACTCAACCCTAAACCTTTTTGTTCCAGAAAAGTAATTTTCTCAAATAGTATCCACCATTTCGTTCTCCACTACGACAACATATATTGTATGACTGAACTCCTCCCTCATTCATAATTTCTATATTCAAAATATAAAACACTTCAACCATTATTACTTATAGATCCCACTAGAAACTCCACAGAGACATTAAGTGATTATGTGAAAGATGAGGGCAACAAACTCATTGTATATAAGCTAGTCAAGTAGATACCATACCAAGTCCACAATGTACATATTCATCGGTGAGACTAACCATTTATTTCCCTAATGTTGCATCAGAAAACCATCTATCTACAAATATTGAGAATTGCTTAAAACACTTACAATTTATAATACAGCGCAAAACAAAGCAATGAAAGATCAAGAAACACAGCAGGAATGTAACAAAATGTACCATGTGCAAGCCCTTCACCAGCAGCTTTCAACTTCTCCGGGTTAACATGAGTGGCATACCTATCTTGACGCAATTCATTAGCTGTTGAGGCTGAAACTGTGTTTGTTGCTTCAGGCAGTTGCCACCTGTGCAACCAAATCATCGTGCATAAGCAATTGATCAAAACCACTCATTTAAAAAAGAGAAGAAGAATCACAACCAGCTTCTTTGCCAATTAAAACCCAAATTCTAAAATAGAAAAGTGCAAACAGGGTACACTATCTGTACAAAACAATTTTACATAGTTCTTCGATCACAAACTGCAATAAATTTGTTAAATTTTACAATAATTATATTAAAAGCCATTCTTGTGACAATTCTTAAATACTAAGAAAGTGTAGAATTTGTGTACTGATAACACACAAAAATCAAGCTCAATTTAAAACTAAAGGATAAAATTCAAATGGGAAACTATTATGCATATGATATTTGATTGACGAGGTAAAAGTAATTGGGAAAATGAAACAGAGAGTGACGAAGGAACCTTTTGGGGCCAAAAGTGACTTGGGGCAGGGAAAGGTAAGCACGTAGAGGATTAAGGGCGTCGGGGGATACGGAAGAACGGAAATTTGGATCGGAAGGAAGGACCCATTTGGAGGCAAAGAAGGAAGAAGTGGTAGCTTCATCATTTCTGAACACTTTGGAAGGAAGATGGTGTCTTAGAACCTCGGGAAGCACATCCGCATGATCATGTTCTTCGTGGAAGTTTAGGTTGTTGTTGTTGCTGCTGTTGCTGTTGGTCTTAGGAACAGGATTTTTTTGGGCTAATTTTCCTACGGCTTGTTTGGATTCCTGGAAAAAATACGCTGCTTCTTTCCCAGCTAACCTTCCCGCTAGAAAACTCATCTTTCAGTTTTACTCTGTTTCTCTCTTTCACTCTCTTCCACCATATTTATATGGCTCCCAAGCTATGATTGTTTTTGGATGTAATTGAAAATTAACAATTTTTAAATGGTTGTTTGAAAGAAATTTTGATGAACTTTTAATATTTTAACAAAGTAAGAATTTCTAACATGGAAATTGGTCAAAATTTCAGCAAAAATATTATCCAGAAACTAGTCATTAACAATCCCAAAAGATATTTATAAAGAACTATAAAAGAAAAATATTGACAATACATCATGTCTGAATTCTATTATGTCAATGTTTTAAAATCTCCCCTTTTTTAATAGTGATGTTTTTAATAAATTTATCGTATAAATGATAAAGTGTATTGAGTATAATGATTTACGTAATGTCAATCTGTTAAAAAACATTAGCATAGATGATTATGATATTATCCAGGAAGATGATTTGCAGAAGGGATATCATGTAAATTGGATTGTAGAATAGAAGATGGCAATTACTTTGTAGAATAAAATATGAGTTTAGTTTAGTTTATTTTATGAGTAGAAAGTGTTATTTGGTAAAGAAACTGAATTGTGAAGAGTTTAAATTAAGTCGAAAAATGTTGACTACACTCAAGATCATTGTCAAATTACTTGGGAAACAAGAATTATGCAACATCTCTTGTGCTTGCAGAACAAGTTTTTAGTTTGTATTCAACATCTTCATAGATTTCTCTGCTAGTATTGTTTATTGCTTAGGAGGCAGTTTCTTTCTGCACCTCTGTAAATTTCTTCCCCTACTTTCATATGAATCAAATTTCGTTATTTTTTTTTTTCTTTTTGGATTATCTGACAGTCAAAAATAATTTTGGACTGTGTAATTTGGAAGTTTTTTTTTTTAATTTTTTTCAATTTTTAAAATTTATTTTTTTACTTTAAGATTGCACAGTTAAAAATACTTTTGGGTCGTATAATTTTAGAGTCATTTTTAACTTTTCGAATCACACAATCTGAAAAAGACAAAAATGAAATTTTCTAATGAGGGGTGCCGGGGAATTTATGAAAGTGCAAAAGGAAATTACCTTATTAGCGTAGGGAGAACCCGTTAATGGTTTTTTCTTCCTGCACCCTCATATTAATAAAAAAGCATTAAAATATCCTCCCTTTTATTAATTTGTTCTGAAAATTTTATTCTGGAGGGTATTATAGAAGTTTTGGAAATTTGTTCTAAAAATCTTGTTCTATAAAACTTATTTTAAAATGCATTTAAGGCGTTTCTGATATCTCCTTCTGAAAACCATATTTGAAAATCTTATTTTAGAAATTCCGTTCTAGATAAATTCCAAAACATATAATTTAAAATTCACTTTTATAGAAGATAAAATGGATTTTTAAAATTATGGAGATGTGCACAAAATTATGGAGGTGCAGGAAGAAGAAGTCCTCTTTAAAAGTAAGAGCTGGCCACTACCCAAAATTATCCCGTACCTATAATTTTCTTCCTGCACCCTATTAATTTATTTGATTTCCTCTTTTGCCCTTATTTCAAAATTACTTACTTCTGAAATTCATTTTCGGGAGAGGGACTTCTCTCTTCCGGAATTTCTTTTCGGAAAATCTATAACAATATACTAGCGTCCACACAAGTGCTATCACGCCTGCGTGTACACATTTTTTAGATATGAATGATAGTATGTTAATAGGTGATAATAGTGTAATTTTATTAAGTTAACATATAAAATAAATTTATATTTATTAAAAATAAAGTGAAATGAATAGAGAAATTAATTGTTGATGAATAAAAAAAAGAAAAAAAGAAAAACCTTTTTGTAGAAAATAAGTAAAAATAATCATTAGTTTTAAAAAAATTAATAAATAATTATATTATAAAGGGTAAAATTGGTATTATGAAATGTGGATACAAAAGAGAATTCTCTTTATATATTGTTATAGATAAAGGGGATTCCCCTTTTTGTGTCCACATTTCAAAATATCCATTTTACCCTTTAAATATAATAATTTATTAAATTTTTAAAAATTGACCGTTACTTTTACAAGATTTTTTTATAAAATCGGATGTATCTGCTTCTTCTCTTTGTCTTTATTTATTAATGATTATTCTTTCATCTATTATCATATATTTCACTTCATTTTTAATAAATATAATTTTAATTTATATATGAATTTAATAACATTACAATATTATCACATTCTAATATAATAACATGCATATTTAAAAAATGCATACACACAGGCACGATAGCGCCTGTGTTTACGCTAGTATGTTTTAAGTAGAGAGTATATTTTGATTTTTTTTTTCCGGAAAAATGAAAATATATTTTTGGAATTTTCTTTTTGAATATTTTTATGGAATTATATTTTGGAAAAAAAATCAATTTGATTTCAAAAATTATAATATTAAGCATAATAATCCGTTAAAGAAATATAATTCCCTGCTTAAATGATAATATAAATTAAGTAACCTAAAATACCAAATAATAGTAAACTGAGAAAAAGATTTTAACATTTCTATGACTATTGTGTTTGCATAAAAAAACTACTAAAAGATATAATGAGTTCATACTCATGGTAGGATCTCCACTAAGAGAACACATATTCAAGTGATAGAAAAAAAAAATACTACAAAACAAATTTTTTGAACCAAGGAAGAAAACAGTACCATATAAGAAAAAGAGAGTTAAAAAAATATAAAATAATGCATTACATTACTTAGAATTCGATGAATATTTCATTCCTTAAAAAAAAAAATGATACAATAAGATTTACCTTTTAAAATTTTTGTTCCTTAATTGTCTTATACATTCGTAATTAGTTTTTTTGGTTTTGCTAAACAACACCTAGAAAATGACCTTAAATAATGTTTTTATCCTTTTGGTGTGTCAAAATAAATATATTTTACATACCTATTTGGACTCTACAATCCTTAAACGATATATTTTACAAATTAATTAAGATCTCTAATAACTAATTAGGATTAATTATGTTTTAGGCGTCACAATCGGAGAAAACAATAGCAATAGGTTATTATTAATCTATTTATGAATTTTCTATTAATCATGTGATCATAGATATATCTATATGAATTTTCTGTTAATCATGTGATCTTTACAGATAAGCTATCAGCTTCAGTTTCACAATCTGCATCAAATAAAAATATGATAAAATCTATTGACCATGAAAGGTTAATCAAATCTTTAAATATTTTTATTTTTCTCTTTTAATGTAAACTACTCAAAAGTCATTGACTGATTCCGTACCCAGCATGTGCTCTTAATGATCACATTTATAAATCATTAAACAAAAAGTCTATTAATTATCACAAGATTGTTGAATGATTATAGTGAAAAATTAAAAACCCCTATGCTTTCTTACACATTCATCTTTAATTACTTTAAGGAGCATGTCTGCATTTTGTTCTAAATATTTTCCAACATCTGATATAAATTTCATTAAAATTAATAAATAGAACCATAATAATTAAACAATTTAGAATTTAATTAAAATACACTAGTAATATACATTTCTTTTACAATATTATCTAAGCACAACTTATTATATTTGATAATATTTGTCTTTTGTAATAATTAAGCTAACGTTGCTTTCTAATTAGTTGGTAATGTAATGATACTTACACCGACCATATTATACAAAAAAAAAAATCATATTTTTAACATAATGTATTCATCAATATACAAATATATGAAGTAATGTAAAATCTAATTTACGCAAAATTTTATACCAATGTTAGATTATCATATATTACACGTCTACATAAAAAAATAATGATATATATATATTTCTTTTTATTAAAATTAAATTATTGTCAATTAGGTGTATTTTATTATTGGTCGAGTTTCTTTCCCCAATAAGGTGAAACATAATTTTTAACCAGATTTACTATTGTTTTACTCTTAACACTTAAAAAAAAAAAAAAAATTGTAAAGGACTATAACCAATAGTCTAAACGGCGTTTTAAAAATTATGAAAATTGCAGTAGCTATTACTATTGACATAGCTAGCGCGTGAATGGTCGCTAAAACAATCATCAATCCTAACTTTATTTTGAGCTTAACCAATTTCTTTCTACATATAATAATATTATTGGATTATTGTGACATCTACTGATTTATAATCCTTTATTTATTTTATTCTCTAAAAATTTGTAGAAATAAAATTGCCAAAATATAGAGTGAAAGTATATGAAAGTAGGGCACTTAAAATGGTTGTGGTGGTGGTGGCTACCAAAAGCTCTGATGGAGAATATTATTTTTAATTTGTTACTTTTGATTTATTTTCCAAGTACACAATTATTTCCCCGAACGATGGTGTTCAAAAATCTACACGCGCACACCGAAAAGGTTATAGCTGGAGCTGGTGGTGGCCTTGGTGGGGGTCCTGTAACCAGAATTAGTATGTGCACTTATTCCACCCGATGTGGACCACAAACCCCCCACCTTAATTTCACACACACCATAACCAATTCCCCTATGGATTTTTAGTGCATGCAACTATGCAACTCAACTCACACAATACTTCTAACTACCCAAAAATCACAAGTCAAAATAGAAAAAAGTAAATATGTACAAGAACTTCTGGGACCTCACTGTTATGTAGGTAGGGTGAGACTAAGAGCATGTGGAGTCTATCACCTTCTGCCAACAAATATTCTTGTGTGTGTGCTCAAGATGCTGGAGTTTTATTAATTATTTGCATGGTTGTTGTGTGAAGTAATGGGTATTAAACACTCTGCATTCAAGCTTTGGGGCCTATCACACCAGAGGAGCTATAATGATTGAACTGTTTGATCACTGGTATCAGTCACTGCATCCCATTTCATTTTCATATATTTTTCAACTCATCAAAACTCTAAGGGTCCCCACCCTCTCTCTTCTTCCTCCCACAAACAAAGAACACTTCAAACTCCAATTGACACAAAACACCAAATCTCAGAAATTCCGTTGCCCAACCGTCTCTTCTATATTCTTCTCAACAGTTGTTTTCAGGCACACACACAGAGAGGGCCAATAAAATGGTAAATGTTTGCATATATCTGATGGTGGATCCCCTACTTTGACCAATGAAAATTCAGATTTTTTAATGCAACCTCAAAAACTCTGTCAATTTTGAGCAATGAAAGAAGATAAACTATGATGGTATGTACAATAACTAAGGCATACAATACAATACAATACAAGTCCGATCTTAAAAAAGTATGCTTTAATTGCAATGCAACAGGAGAGTCTGGTTTAAGGCAAGGAAAATGTAGCTAGAACTGCATAACATAAACAAACTCTAGTTTATAATTTATTGTTTTCATACCTCTAAAGCTCAAAATCTTGTTTACCTTCTGTACAAGGACTCTCTACTAATCTAGCTAATAAACAATCACTATTTCTAACATGACTCTACTAGCATATAATATAACACATATATATATAATCTGTATTCCCTGTATATGACAAAGAAGGTAGTGAATAATAAAGAAACCATATATCTGATTACACTATTTATCCTGCTACAGAAAACCTGAGAGATCAAGCTATCTCTTGTTGTGTAAAGGGTTGGATCCTGTTGGCACTCTGCGTTTTTCTGACATAAACTCTCTACCTCTGCTGCTGATTGGAGAATTTCCCCAGGGATGAAAATCCTCATGGCTTGAAGTGGAGGGGCCTGAGAATTTGCTCCTGATGCAGTGAATTCTCGGTGTAAGGAACAGAAGTGTGATGATGATGAGGACCAGCGAGTGGAAGTGCTTCATGGTCATGCTCCTTTGTTTAACAAGGAGAAACAAAGAGAGAGTGATGGAAATGCAGAATTTGGTGTAGGCTAGGCTTTGTTATATTGTGTATATATTTATATGGACACGGTTAGGTCCAACATGTGCATACTAAATCTGGTGATATTTATGAAACACTTGTGGTGTTTCCGTGTGAGTTTGCGTGGTGGGGCATGGCCTGATTACCGTCTGATTGTGATCAAATGGTCAATGATGGGTGGATTCACGAATGCTGTGAGTAGGGTCTGGTATTGGATCAGGGTGCCTAGAATGACGGTTGTGTGGCTGAGGGTGGTGGGGTGGCAATATTCAATGAAAGACAGTGACATACAGAACTCAACACAAACACACAAAAACACGCACTCGTAGGAACAACAAGCCTGAAACAAAAACAATGTAATGTTTTTTTATTTTCCAATGCTATGACTTTAGATAACTTAACCTTCTGAAATGACCAAAACACCCATAATGTTTCGTTGTGAAAGAGTCAAAGCACGCGCGTTATGCCAGGGGTGTTTTCGTCATGAAAAGTCAAACATCGCCGACGCACTCGAGAGGCATGTGGCGTTGTAATAGTACTATCTAATTAATCATAAAGAATTAAAATAATAAACATGCTGAAAGGGACCGTAGTACTGTTAAGGTTATTTTCACACACACAACTTCGTAAGGTAGGTTAAGTAGATCCGAATTTGCTGGGTCCAAGTCAAAATGGGGATTTTGAATAGTTTGAATATTGGTTCGTTTTCGAGAATTTGGACCCTTCAAATAATTTATATAACTAGTTTAGTCTTTGATGAAAATGAATGGGAAGCGCTTTAAATTTTGACTAATGAAATGGTAAAAATATTTGTGATGATACCGTAATCTCTTTATGAATAGTTTAGAAGTTTGTTCCAAGACTTATTCAGCAAACGCACCAATCAAAACCTCTTCCTTGTTATAAATGGTTCAAAATATAATAGATTAAGGTTGTCGTAATGCCGATAGTCTTGTGCTGAATGATTGTGTCATGTATAACGCATGTAAATAGTATCCATATATTTATACTAGACCCAAAAAAGTATAATTTTTAAAAAAGCATGTCAATAAAGAAAAGAGCACCAATTGTCAATGTTATTAAATCTTGTGGATGATGTATCTTCTTGCACGGGTGAGAATTGGTAAAAGCCCCAAGGCTTCATCGTGAAGCGTCTTCGTGAGAACTCGTTTCCACGTAGCTTTTTAGCTTTTGGTATGGCAAAAGATGAAACCATTTATGATGAGAAGAAGAAGGAGCAGAAGAAGCACTTTTTGTTCTGTGACTGAGCTGTTCCACACTCAGAGCTGCAACACATTCCTCAAAAGGGTGTGAATATGGTTGGGCGTTAATTCAAGATTAAATGTTGGAGACAAGTTAATGGTCAAAAATTCTAAAAGGGAAAGTGATGATAGACAGAAAATGAGTAGATCAGAGAAAGGGATGTTGATTTTGAAGAAATGAAAATTCTTGGCGGAAAGTTACTTGGTTTATCTAACTAACCAACAAAATGGTAACCCTTCTTTATTACGTTTAGTGATTCATCACAGCTGATCCGATATGAGAGTGATGGCTCTAAGAATATACGAGACAGTACCGATAAAACATAAGTTCAATACATAAGAAATTAGTATTATTACTAACTCAAAATATTTAAGAAATTAATTTTTTTCCTTAATGGTGGACTAAAACTCATATTTGAGAATCTCCTTACAAACGGATTGTCAGGACTCTTAGGAATTTAAATGTGAGTCTAAGCCCCACATTAACTAGAGATGAGAAAGTAGAGCACTATATAAGAATAAAGACTCATAAATCCATAGCCTTAAATCGAGGTGTCAATTCCTTACGTGATTAGACTTAGGTCTCATTGGTATTTGTTCTCCCCCGAAGTGAAACTCCATCCACTTATGGATTATGAAATGTCTCGTTTATAATGAATGTAAACTTTCACCGCTTATAATAAGAAAAATGATATATTTTGTTCAAAAAGAAGAGGTCAATAGATGCACTTTTTGAGGTTGTACGGCTCAAAGCCATCGTTTTCTCATCCAACCGAGTAAGAAAATTGGCACTGAAATTCTGTGGTCCGCACACAAATGCAGATAAACTTTCAATATGTGTTCATGTGGGCATATGCATATTTTTAACCCTTTTAAGGGGCAAGGAAAATTGCACTTTGATATAATTTTTTTACCATTCTATAATCCATAGTGTAATAGTAAGAGTAAAATAAACTATCTCAGAGCCTACGTATAGCAGGGAGAAAAAGAAATAGATGAGTTTCCAACTGGAATGACCCCACAGAAGGAGTTATTTCATACCATATTTTACCTTCTTTCCAATTTTCCAGTTCATCCACATTTTGTATTCATCATATATGTAACTTCTATTCTGGTGTAAGGGCCATTTATGAGCATCATTAGCAACTAATGAGTGGTTTCATGGTGATTCCATGTTTTATTTTCATAGCTGTCACAAGAGAACATTTCAATCTGAATTAAGATATTAATTATAGCCATCAAATGTATCGTTGACTATTATGGTTTACAATTAAACTCATGTCTCCTGATCTCGGGTTTCACCTACCATCAAAACCTGGTAAAATTTGTCATAATGCTTATGTAGAACTAACTGTTAATCAATCTCTATCTCAGGACAATTATTGGAGATTTCTGATTTCGAAGTCTAAACCAACCTTAATTTCATAATTAATGAGCACAATGTGGATATTTTATTCTCAAATGCAGGATTACTTAAGTATCATTAACTCATCTGTATACTTTAAAAGAAAGTTATGTATTTCACACATTTATAATCCCAGCAACTAATAATTAGATTTTATATTTGTTTGCAAATGAGGTTGTGCAAAGATCCCTCTAACAATGAACACTATTGCAAACCAATTATGAAGGAATCAATCTCAATGTTAAGAAGTTCCATATCGATTAAAGATAAGACAATTTCGTAGTATATATCTGGAATACAAACCTCATCTTACATACCGGTTTTGTTAGATGTATTAGGTCTAAAGTCTACTTCTTAACATTCAAGTCTATCGAACGATATGTTGCTAATAGTTAAAAAAAATAAATCAATGAACTCAGAATACGTTAGTGTTATTGTAGAGGAGAAGCCTTGAGAATTTGGTGAGTGAAAAATGTGCAATGTTGCGTTGGTGTAGCAATGTTGGGTGTGGCACGAAGTCCACTAGCTGAAAGAGCATCCTTTTACTTTTGATCAGAAGTTACTCGAGTGGTTTGTTGAACAAAGTTTCGATTCAGTACTTGTCTTTAATATTTTTGATGCCATATTACAGATAAGTCAACCCACTGGATTCAACTTTCAAGTGCTATTCATACTATCAAAGAATGCTGGTTGTTGGTTAGGCTATAGATTAACAAATCTTAATCATCGTCATTACCATACTAATAATTAAAATTGATTCATAATAGTATACAACGTAAATATTGTCAAATTTATTTAATGGAAAACTACATTTTTAAATTACTTTTAGTCATATTTTATCAGAGATGAAGTTTTTGCATATTAATTTAAGTGAAAAAAAAATATAAGCTATTAACAATAATATCAATTCTCCGTCATACCCTTCTTTGCCTGCAGTTTGCAAGAGTTACATAGCTTTTGGGCTTTCAAGTTCGGAATGCCGAATCCTAACTTTCGGATGGGCCTTTGTCTTCCTGCAACCCATTGATTATTACCTGCACCTATAGTATTAAAAGAAAAAAAAAACTAAATTATCTTCCTGGTTACATCACACTACCTCTGTTATTATCATTTGTTCTCTATTATCATTTGTATTACTTAGAAGGAGAAATGTTTGTTCAAAAAATTCGTTGAAAGCTTGTTTTGAAAGCTATCGTATATGTCCTTGAAAGCTCGTTTAAAAATTTGTGTTTTGAAAATTTTATTCCAAAATACAATTCATATGTTTTGAAAATCATGTTCTAAAAATTTCAAAAAAAGTTTTTTGAAAAAATTTCGAAACAGGTAATCTGAATGTCACCTTTACGAAGGAAAAGTTGTTATTTAAAAATGATGGAGGTGCAGATAGAAATTATGAGGATGCAGGAAGAAAAAGCCTTGGATGGTTACAGACATTGCGCTTAGAGTTACTTAAATTTTGGACTTTGAAGTTTATGCCACGTCCATCCCACGAACAAACTAAACAGGATTAGGGGGGCTTCTCCCTACACCTCCAAGAATCTTGTCTGTACCCCCAAAACCAATTTTATTCCCATAATTGCCCATGATTAAATATAAATTTACTGTGTGTTTTTTACCCCATACCCCTGCACCCCCAAACCCTGACGCTGCACCCCTAATAAAACTCCAAGAACGCATACCCCTGCACCACTGCACCCCCAAAACAAACCCTTAGGAGTGCACTTCCAGAATGGTGAAACGGAACACACTTGCTTTGCTTTTTTTTTTTCAATTGTTTGTGAAACGGCTTTTGTAAGCCGTGTGGGAAGTGCGAAACGGAATACACATTTCGTTTGGGCATTTTTTTTTTGAATTGTTTGTGAAACGGCTTTTGTAAGCCGTGTGGAAAGGGAGAAACGGAATACACATTCCGTTTGGCATTTTGTTTTTTTTAAATTTAATTGAAACGGCTTTTGTAAGCCGTGTGGGGAGTGTATGAAACGGAATACACATTCCGTTTCATTTTTTTTTTCAATTTTATTGAAACGGCTTTTGAATGCCGTGTGGAGTAAACAATGTCTCAAAAACCCATTCCCCACGTGCTTAAGAAGTAAAAGATGGTTCTAAGA
>Ga0214542_1004097_pt1 | contig 29124 bp, 30 predicted proteins | sample CNSS1metaG_FD_160096 | JGI IMG/M metagenome (GOLD analysis project Ga0214542, IMG submission 160096) | Root nodule microbial communities from cowpea collected in UCLA plant growth center, Los Angeles, California, USA - CNSS1 | ecosystem: Host-associated > Plants > Roots > Nodule | place: USA...
GCAACGGACGATCGGCTGCGCAACCCCGACCAGCTCCGCCGTTCGTCCGTTGCTCCATCCGCGCCACTTGGCGTACAAAACCCCGAGACTCTAACTGCCGCTGGATGAAAATACAGTGGCAGGTCAGGTCCATGTGGCTGGATTTCTCTAACTGCTAGCATTACTTCCGCAGCTATTGCCTCAAGAGTTGGTGGATGTACGTCGTCGAAATGCGGCCATGGCAAAGCATAGACCGGACACTCTAGGTCCATTTCCTTCCCAAGGGGGAGGACATAGGAACAATCGCCCAACCCTGTGGGAACAAAGAAGAGCGGTGGCTGTGATCCCGTTTCCAGAACGGAAATCACTTGCGGACTGCTGGGCTGTCGCTTCAAACGAATCTTCGATGCAAGCTCACTCAGAACAGGGGCTTGGAAGAGGTCGGCAGCGCTAAACGTCAGCCCAGCTTCTAGTGCTCGACTGAGCAGTTGCACCGACAACAGCGAGTGGCCGCCGAGCGCAAAGAAGTGGTCGTGGCGTCCGACCCGCGCTACCCCGAGAAGCTCGGCCCAGATCTTTGCCAGCGCGGTCTCGATCTCGCCTTGCGGCGCCTCGTAGGCGCGATGCGCATACGCCTCATCCTCCGGCGCCGGCAGGCCCTTGCGGTCGAGCTTGCCGTTCACCGTCAGCGGCAGCGCCGCCAGCCGGACGAACGCCGATGGCACCATGTAGTCCGGCAGGTGCGCACCTATGTGTGCGCGCAAGGCCCCGGCCAGGTCAGGCCCCTCAGCTTCGAGCGCATGCTCAGCAGCCACAACCACATAGGCGACAAGGTGCTTGTCGCCGGCGGGGCCCTCGTGGGCCACCACCACCGCCTCGCGTACGAACGGGTGCTCGGCAAGCCGCGCCGCGATCTCACCGGGCTCGATCCGGAAGCCGCGGATCTTCACCTGGTCGTCGTTGCGGCCCAAAAACTCCAGATTGCCGTCCGGCAGATAGCGGGCCAGGTCGCCGGTGCGGTACAGCCGGTCGCCGTCCACAAAGGGACTGGCGATGAACCGCTCCGCCGTCAGCTCGGGCCTGTTCAAATAGCCGCGTGCCACCCCCGCCCCGCCAATGTAGAGCTCCCCCACCGCGCCAAACGGAACGGGCGCGCCATCACCGTCCAGCAGATAGATCCGCGTGTTCGCGATCGGGCACCCAATTGGGACAACTGCCCCGTCAAACCTAGCGCGACAAAGCCAAGCCGCCGCGTCAATTGTCGCCTCGGTAGGCCCATAGAGATTGACAAGTACCTGCGATCCCAGTTGCAACCATCTGTTGACTAACTCTTTTCGGAGGAGCTCTCCACCACAGAATAGGTAGCGCAAAGAAGCGATTTGCTGCTGCTCAACCTCAGCGACTGTAAGCAATGCTGAAAGAAGCGACGGAACCACTTGCAGAACTGTGACTCGGTAGTTGTGCAATAGATCTAAAATTGTTCGAATGTCTGATTGCCGGTCGAGAGGAAGAAGGATCAAACGTGCTCCAATCGACAAAGCTGTCCATAGCTCCCATACGGCAGCATCAAAAGCGAAGGAGGTTCGCTGCAAGAAGATGTCGTGGGCCCTGAACTGGAATTGATCGACCTGCCAGATCGTATGATTCACCAGGCCGCGATGCTCAAGCATGACGCCTTTGGGCGTGCCGGTTGATCCGGAGGTGTAGATCACATAGGCGAGATGGCGCGAGGTCAGCCCAAGCGCGCGCGGGTCCGGATCCGACGCTCGCAGATTTGCCCATTCCGGCGTTGCCGTCGCCAGATCGACCACCGTCACATCGGCCAGCGCCTCAGCGCCCAGCGCGGCGCGGCCGGCCGCATCGGCCAGCAACAGGTGTGGCGCCGCATCCTTGAGCACCTGGTGCAGCCGCGCACTCGGATAGGCCGGGTCCAGCGGCACATAGGCCCCACCCGCCTTGAGGATCGCTAACAGCCCCACCACCATCATCGGACTGCGCTGCAGGCAAATCGCCACCGGCTGGTCCGGCTTCACTCCAATTGCGATCAGATGATGCGCCAGGCGGTTGGCCCGCGCATTGAGTTCGCCATAGCTTACGCGCTGGTCCCGATAGACCAGCGCCACCGCATCCGGCACCTGGCGCACCTGGGTCTCGAACAGCTGGTGGATGCACCGGTCCGACGGATAGGCCGCAGCCGTCCGGTTCAGCTCCTCCAACAGATACGCCCGCTCGTCAGGTGGCAGGATGTCCAGCTCCCGCACGGGCGTGTTCGGCGCCCGCTCCAGCGCCTCTGCCAGCTGCTGGAGCGCCCGCTGCATGTAGCCGCAGATCCGATCCGCCGAGATAGGCTCCGCCACCTGCGCCGTCAGCCCGAGCGCCTCGCCAAAATCCTCCACCGACAAGGTCAGCGGATAGTTGGTGCGCTCCTCCTCGCCCAGCCATTCCACGCCGGACAGCACCTCATCGGCTGCGGAGGCGGAGATCGCCGCCGGCGTGTTGTGGCGGTAGTTCAACAGCGCGCTGAACAGCGGTGCCGGCGCCGCAACGCCGCTGCAGCGCTGCGCCAGCGCCAGCGAAGCATGCTCATGTGCCAGCAGCTCGGCTAACCGGGCATGCGTGGTTCGCACGCTCGCCTCGACCGCGGTCCCATCAAGATCAAGCCGCAGCGGCAGGGTATTGATGAACAGCCCCATGGCGCGGTCGGCTCCGGCGTTGCCCTGCAGGCGGCCGAACAGCACCGTGCCGAACACCACCTGCTCGCGGCCGCTGCTGCGCGCCACCACCTGCCCCCACGCCAGATGGCACAGGCTCGCCAGGCTCACCCCAAGCCGCCGCGCCAGGCTGCGCAATCGCGCGTTGAGCGCCTGCGGCAGCATCCGCTGCGCCTCATGAGCCCCGCGGCCGTCGCCGTGGACCTCGCTCAGCTCAAACGGCGTGGTCGGCTCAGCGATGTCCCCCACCATCGTCCGGAAGAACTCTTCATGCGCCTTTGCTCCAACGCCCAGCCGTGCCGCCGCCACCAGGTTACGGAACGGCTGCGGGGCTGCCAGCTCATGCTCGCGTCCCGCCAGCACGGCCCGGACCTCGGCGTGCATCACCTCCAGCGTGGTGTGATCCCCGATCAGGTGATGCTACAGCTGCAACAGCAGCCAGCGCGCGCTGCCGGGCTCGCGCGCGATCACAAACCGCAACAAGGGCGCTCGGCCAAGATCGATGCGGTGCTGGCGCGGATCAAACCGATCCTTAAGCTGCTCGGCTCCACCGCCATGAGCGGCATCCAGCTGGACCTCGATCACCTCCAGTCGCGCCTTCCGCCACACCACCTGGGCCGGGCGCGACAGCCCTTCCCAGACAAATGACGTTCTCAGGATATCGTGCCGATCCACCACCCGCTGAACCGCGACAAGATAGCGCTCCAACAGGTCACGATCGGCAAACCCCATCTGCGATACCAGCAGGTACGGATCGCCCTTTGTCGCCAACAGATAATGGAACAGGATGCCGTCCTGCAGCGGCGACAAGCCATAGATGTCCTGGATGTTGCCGACGCCGCCGGGCACCGTGGCGACGATCCGCTTGATCTCGCCCTGCGTCAGCTCAATCAGCGGCAGCATCTCTGGCGTGATCGCCGGACTCTGTTCGCTGATCAGGTTGGCCGGGACCGCCACCTCGTGATGACTGCCGAGGCTCGCGGCAAGATCCGCCAGCACGGGCTTTGCAAACAAGGTCCGCACCTCGACCCCCAGCGACCGCCGCCGCAGCCGCTCCAGCAGCTGCACCGCCAAGAGCGAGTGGCCGCCCAGTTCGAAGAAGTGGTCGTGGCGTCCGACCCGCTCCACACCGAGAAGCTCGGCCCAGATCTGTGCCAGCGCCGCCTCGATCTCGCCTTGGGGCGGCTCATAGGCGCTATGCGCATACGCCTCATCGTCCGGCGCCGGCAGCGCCTTGCGATCGAGCTTGCCATTCACGGTCAGCGGGAGGGCCGCCAGCCGTACAAACGCCGCCGGCATCATGTAGTCTGGCAGATGCGCGCCCACATGCGCCCGCAACGTGGCGGCCAGCTCAGCTCCAGTTACATCCCGCTCATCCGATCGAGCTTCAGGCGCACACACCACATAGGCCACCAGCCGCTTCTCGCCGGTGCCATCCTGCTGCGCCACCACCACCGCATCGCGCACCCAGGCATGCTCGATGAGCCGCGCCGCAATCTCGCCCGGCTCAATCCGGAAGCCGCGGATCTTCACCTGATCGTCGTTGCGGCCCAAAAACTCAAGATTGCCGTCCGGCAGATAGCGCGCCAGGTCGCCAGTGCGGTACAGCCGGTCGCCATCGACAAACGGGCTGGCGATGAACCGCTCCGCAGTCAGCTCCGGCCGGTTCAGATAGCCGCGCGCCACCCCCGCTCCGCCAATGTAGAGCTCACCCGCCGCCCCAAACGGAACCGGCGCACCGTGTCCGTCCAGCAGGTACACCCGCGTGTTCGCAATCGGACGGCCAATCGGAGGCAATTGCGGCCAGCATGATGGATCAGCCGCGAGATTGGCGATAGCCCGGGCGACATCGCGCGCTGCCTCGTGCACGTGGCGTGTGATCTTCCGGCTCGGCGAGTTTGGACAGCACTTGGATTTGAGCGGGCAGTCGCGGCAATCGGCGACGCGCGAGAAATACGAGATAGCGTCATCTCCGCGTGGTCCGCGTGCGCGGCAGGATCTTGCCGCTGCGGCAGACATATTGATCGCGCGTCTCGTCATAGATGAAATCGTCGCGGCTGAACGTGCCGTCCTCGCGCTGTGACTTGTCGATCACCGGGATGTGGGGCGCGATCCCCTTCACATCGACCAGGAAGTGGAGAGTTTGGGCTGCCCGTAGGCCGTATCCGCGACGAGCCAGTCGGGTTTGATGCCGAACGTCTTCTCAGTCCTTTCGATCATCGTTTGGAATGCGCCAACCTCGGATTGGCGGATCGCCCGGGACGCTTCGACATCCATGATAATACCGAACTTGATCTCGATGAGGTAATTGTCGGCGTGGGCGAAGAACGCGGCGTTGCGCAGTGCGCCAGTCCACTGCGCGGCTGGGTCGGACGGCGCGACAAACTTCGGCCCGACGTCGGTGGCACGACCTCATGCTGGATCGTCGAGATTGGCGAGATAGTCCTGAACGGCGCGCCTAGCCTCCATCGGGTCGATGTCGTGGCGCCATTTATCGCCCGGCGTCGAGCGGCACTTATTGGCGTCCGCCGCGATCAAGCTGGCATCGACGGCGAAACCATTGCCGCCGACAAGGCCAGCCTTGATGCACGAAGCGACGACGCGCTCGAAGACGTGACGAAAGACATCATGATCGCGAAATCTCTCGTTGCGGGCGCGCGTGAATGCCGAGTGATCCGGGATCCTGTCTTCTATGCCAAGGCCGCAGAACCAGCGATAGGCGAGATTGAGCTGAACCTCGCGGCATAGTGCGCGCTCCGAGCGGATCGCGAATACGTAGCCAAGGATGAGCATCCGGATCATCAGCTCCGGATCGACCGATGGTCGGCCAGTGTTGGAGTAATGCGGCGCAAGCTCGACGCGCACCCACGACAGATCGAGAACTGCCGCAATTTGCCGAACCTGATGGTCGTCCGGCACTACGGCCTCGAGGTCGAACGCATAGAACAGATGAGCCTGCTCGCCGTTGCGCCGCCCCATCATCGAATCTCTCCGTCGATAGCCGCTTCACTTCGACGGAATCACGGTTCGCACCGATCCTCAAGGTAGTTCTGCAACAAAATCGGCCCGTAGCCGACATGTCCGGCGCAGCTCTTTCGTCTGCTTCTGACGAGGCAACCAGCAGGATATGGTCGTTGTCCTTGTCGATCATGTTGAACGCCCATCCATCATGGCTGTGGCGATCGCCACGTCGGCCTTCTTCTTATTGCCGCTATTCTTGTTGTAGACGTGGGTCTTGAAGCCGGCCTTGTCGACCATCTTCCAAAATGAGTCCCCGGGAGGAGGTGAACCCCACATACGGCCGTCAGCTGGCAAGCCGACAGCCCTGGCAGCAATATTGGATGAATTCTTCAAGCTCGTCGATCATCTGTTTACCGGGTTTGATTCCTCGGAAAGGATATCAATGGCCTTGAGCCTTGCGTCATACTCCTCGTATGTGCCGAGCAGGGCTTGGCCAACTGTCAAGTTGTGCACGGGATCGATAATCGAGGGGGAGTCGTAAGTTAGGGAGGTTGGTCCAGTAAATAGAACTTCTTCGCCACGCTCGTCGCGTCGCAACGTTCGGTCCGTACACCATTTGACGAGTTGCGTGACCTCTCCCTTCCCGGACTCAATGATGGGCGGCAGCTGCCGAACCGAGTAGAAATTCGTCCGCGCAGAATACATCTGCCGCGAATCCGAGCTCATGCGCTCGTCTGGTTGAGCGGTAAGGGTCAGCAGGCGCTTGCCTTTCGGACGCTCGAGCGTACCCTGAATTAGACCGCCTTCTCTGATCAGTCTAATGTGCGCCAGCTTTTTTGGAGCACCAAGAACCTCTCGTCCCGAGGCGAGAGCTGCATCATTTACCGTCACGTAAATGTAAGGGATGTAGTAGCCAGTCTCACCGTCGGGATCACGAACTTGAATTCCTGAATAGCACTCCAAGTATGGCCCGACAGTGCTTGAGCGATAGCTCGCGACCCCCACAATGGCGATTGCAGGGTTTGCTGCAGGTGCTAGCTCCTTCGGCAATAAACAATTCGCCTCGTGCCCCACGCTGAACATAAGGTTTATGGCTTGGCAGCCGAGAAACGCACTGCTACGATTTTTGCCCCCATGGTAAAGAGGCGCATCAAGCGGAATGCCTTTGACGTCGGGCATCGCATCCTCCTTGATCTCAGAATAATTCGCGCGGTTGGAGATTGAGCTATTCATCTCACCGCGCCTCTCCGGTTGTTGAAGCGCCCCTGAAGCGACGGTATTGCGCTGGAAGCGATGTGGATTCGGTAGTCCGTACGGCACATCGATCCGGTGATAGCGATCTTCGCTACGCGAGGCCGCAGTGCCGTTTCTGCGCCTTGCACCTCAATCCGCCGGATTAAACGATCCGAAAACATCCGACACGCTTGACCTTTTCCATTCTAGAAGCCGGCAGTCCTGTGCTGCCGGATGCGCCTGATTGTGCATCCATTCCGGCGGAGCGTGCTCACCGATGATGACGTCAAGGCGAGTGGGTGATTCCTATTTGTCTATCAGTCGTTATGCAACGTCGATGCCAGGCACCTCGTGCCGTTTATACGGCTCACTGGCTGACGTCAAATTGCGTACGAGTGACCCGACAACTTTCGACTCTTGTTTTGTTGCCTTGCTCGCTTGTCCGATTGACGACGCGATGTCGAAAGCCCGACATGATCAAGTATCCGGACAGAAAGTCGATGAGGCTCTCTCACGAGTTTTCGCAACAGCATGGCTATCGCCATTGTGTCTCGATTAAACCAGATCAGCGCAACATTATCGCTCGCATGGTCGAAAACGCAGGCCCTGACATCGCCGTCTCGGTGGAGAGTCGGAAGACCTCCAGCGCCTGTGCAAGAGTCACGTGAGGCTGACTTCCCATCAGAGTCTCGGCGCGCCGATTGCACGGAATGGATACTCCAATTCGCAAGACTTAGGAGAACCTCATGCGTTCTGCGCCCCACTTTTCGATCCACAAGGAGCTCAGCACCGTTCGGCACCGGTATCGCTCCGCTCGCCGGTACCGATCCTATCTCCGAAACCGGAGGAAATTCGGTCGCAAATTGTCGGCGTCTAGAAGGTGGGATAGTTCGGCAAAGCCAATGCAACAATCCAAAGGATGGCTACCGCCTGAGCGGCGGAAGCATGTTCGCGACGTGAAATCGTTATTGAAGTGCTTTAGCGCCAATTTACACGGGTACTGCGCACAGGCTTTGGGCATCAAAGATGATGCGTAGCAGAGGGCAGATCGGCAAGAGTCCGGGGCGTGGTGCAGACCGCAACTCTTGGCTTGCCCGACTTTCAATGCTCGTTCTCAACCATTTTGATCAACATGCCCGTCATCCTTTTTGATGCTGAAAAACCCTGCACCGCCACTGATCGAGGGAACCAAGAGTTATGGGGCGTGTGAGCGAAAAAGTCATTTTGGTAACCGGCGGGGCTCGAGGGATGGGGGCCGCTCATGCGCGCCTGCTGGCAGCCGAGGGCGCTAAAGTCGTGATCACCGATATTCTTGACAATGAAGGAGCGACTTTCGCGGCCGAACTTGGCCCATCCGCGATCTATGTGCGTCAAGACGTCGCCCAGCCAGGGGAATGGTGCCAGGCGATCGCGGCTGCGGAGGGCAAGTTCGGCGCGCTGCACGGCCTCGTCAACAATGCAGGCATAGCGAGTATGGCTCCCATCGAGCGGTTCCCGCTCGAGCAGTGGGAGAAGACCCTGGCTGTCAATCTCACCGGTGTATTCTTGGGAATGCAGACAGCCCTACCTGCCATGCGCCGCGCGGGCGGAGGCTCGATCGTCAACATCTCGTCGGTTGAGGGGCTGAGGGGTAGTGCTGGGCTTCACGCCTATGTTGCTTCCAAGTTCGGCGTGCGGGGCATAACGAAGTCCGCTGCCTTGGAGGCCGCCGCGTCCGGCGTTCGCATAAACTCTATCCATCCGGGCTTCATCAACACTCGGATGACAGAGAACATCGATCTTTCCGGTTTTCCAATTCCGCTCGGGCGGCCAGCCGAGCCGCAGGAAGTGTCACAGGCAGTCTTGTTCCTGCTTAGCGACGAGTCCTCTTATCTTACCGGCTCCGAAATCGTCGTCGATGGCGGTCTGACGATCGGCGTCCCGCAGAAGTGTCAGGCGGTCGAAAACATCTTCTGACTATCAGCGGACGGATTGTGTCACATCAAACGAGATGGAATGTCGCGATGTATTACACCAGTGGAAATTACGAAGCTTTTGCTCGGCCCCGCAAACCCGCCGGCGCGGACAGCAAGACAGCTTGGTTCGTTGGTTCGGGGTTGGCTGCGCTCTCCGGCGCGGCCTTCTTGATCCGCGACGGGCAGATGCGTGGCGACCGTATCACCATCCTCGAACGACAGACGGTTCCGGGAGGCGCGTTGGACGGTTGTCAGGATCCGGAAAGGGGATTCGTGATTCGAGGTGGCAGAGAGATGGAGGATCATTTCGAGTGTCTCTGGGATCTGTTTCGTTCGATCCCATCGCTCGAACTTGAAGGCGCCAGCGTGCTCGATGAGTTTTACTGGCTGAACAAGGATGATCCGAACTACACACTACGGCGGGCGACGGTGAAACAGGGGCAGGATGCCCATACCGATGGCCTCTTTACACTGAGCGAACAGGCCCAGAAAGAGCTGATTGCCCTTTTTCTTGCCACTCGTAAGCAGATGGAGACCAAGCGCATCGACGAAGTGTTCGGGAGAGATTTCTTCAACAGCAATTTCTGGCTCTATTGGCGGACCATGTTCGCCTTTGAAGAATGGCATTCGGCCCTCGAGATGAAACTTTATCTGCATCGATTCATCCACCATATCGGCGGCCTGCCGGATTTCAGTACGCTGAAGTTTACCAAATACAATCAATATGAATTGCTTGTTCTGCCGTTATCCAAATGGCTGTTGGCGCAAGGCGTCAATTTTCGCTACGGCGTCGTAGTCACCGATATCGATTTCGACATAAAGCGTGGACGCAAGCAAGCCACAGCCATCCGCTGGCTGGAGAATGGCATTGAGGGCAGTCTCATTATTGGCGCCGACGATCTTGTTTTCATGACGATCGGGTCGCTGACCGAAAACTCGGACATGGGGGACCATCACACGGCCGCCAGGCTCAACGAAGGACCGGCGCCCGCCTGGGATCTGTGGCGGCGTATTGCGGCCAAAGATGCGGCCTTTGGACGCCCAAATGTCTTTTGCGGCAATATTCCTGCAAGCAAATGGGAATCGGCGACGATCACGACCCTGGACAAACGCATTCCAGCATACATCCGCAAGATCGCCAAACGCGATCCGTTCAGCGGCAAGGTTGTCACAGGAGGCATCGTTACGGTGAAAGATTCGAGCTGGTTGCTCAGTTGGACCACAAATCGCCAGCCGCATTTCAAGCGCCAGCCCAGCGATCAAGTCGTCGTCTGGGTCTATTCGCTATTCGTCGATAAAGCCGGCGATTACGTGAGGAAACCGATGCAAGATTGTACGGGCGAGGAAATCACGCAAGAATGGCTTTATCACCTCGGTGTGCCGGTTGCGAGTATACCGGAACTCGCCGCTGGGGCCGCCAAGACGGTCCCGGTGATGATGCCCTACGTCACTTCCTTCTTCATGCCGCGGCAGGCGGGCGATCGGCCAGATGTTGTGCCGAAAGATGCGGTCAATTTCGCCTTCATCGGCCAGTTCGCGGAGTCGGGTGAACGGGATTGTATCTTCACGACGGAATACTCCGTTCGGACCGCGATGGAAGCCGTGTATATCCTCCTCAAGATTGAACGTGGCGTGCCAGAGGTATTCAACTCGACCTATGATATTCGCAAGCTGCTTGCGGCAATGGGTAGACTGCGCGACGGAAATGAAATTGAGATCCCGGGACCTGCGTTCCTGCGCGAGCTCATTCTAAAAAAGCTTGAAGCGACTGAGCTTGGCGAACTACTCAATAAATATCACCTGAGTTGATTAAGGCGCGGACGCTGCGGGCGACCGTTCGCTCGGATAGAGAAGCGCTGTCCTGCGCCGTGACGGCTCGGACTCGCCAAGGCGCGGATCAAACGTTCGCGCCGATCTTCCAGGCAACCTTTAGGCGTACTCTGGAATTCGGTGTTCTTTCGGCTTGATGTTATTCTCGCCACACGCATCCGATTAACCACGAGGTGAGGGCGAAATTAGCTAGTGGCTCGTCACAGTGATTTTGATGGTTTGATACCGGCCAGCTTAGGATCGGCAAGTTTTCTGGCGGCGCGAGGATTTCGATGCTTCTGGGGATGCAGGATTCGGCGGGTGGCCGTCCGAACATGTGCGAATAGTATAGATGAACGCCAGATAATGGCCCTGCTTCTCGGTAAAGCGTGCGTCTGGTTTTTGACTCATGGATCGATTCATCCGTGCCTCCTTAGTCGTCCGTGAAGAACAGGTAAGGGGCTGATCTGGAGGCGCTTTTTTTCCGGCTGCGGCGACTTTGTGTGATTGCAGGCTTTGACAGTGCGGTAGCTCGGAACCTGCAATTTGCAGTTTGAGATTCCCTCGAATCGCACGGCATGATTCGGCGCTCGTGTCGGAAGGAGCCGATGCGACCGAAAAAGCCGAAGGCGACGGAGGAAGGTGATCTGTTCCGGGCCATGCTCGAGCAGATCATCAACATGGAGCACGAGCTGGTTCAGCACGCCGGCAAGATCAATTGGGACTGGATCGACTATCGACATGAAGGCGTCGCGCGGTCTCGACAAGCCGCTGTTCCAAAAGCTCGTCGCCGTCGAGTGGATCGACCGGCATCAGAACCTGCTCATCATCGGCCCGACCGGCGTCGGCAAGAGCTGGATTGCTTGCGCCTTGGGCCACAAGGCCTGCCGCGACAACCGCTCCGTGCTCTGTCAGCGGCTGCCGCGGCTATTCGAGGCGCTTGCCCTCGCGCAGGGCGACGGCCGATGGTTGGGTTGCCGATGAGCTTCGCGCTTTGGCGTCCTTGTAGACGTTCCTGATCGACTCGCGGATGTTGCGACACCGCGCCATCGACGAACCGCGTTCGGATGCGAGATAGGCGTGATAGCCATCGATCTTTTGGCGAGCATCTCCTGCACGTCCGCCGGATCAAAGTCGATAGCGACTGCTGCTGACTTTGCCGTCGTTTGTCCCTGTTGCGTTGCTTGGCCTCGGCGAGCTCTCATGCGCTTGACCTTGCCGATGATAGCGTTGCGAGATACGCATCGCCACCCCTCGCAGACACCTAGTGGCCCGCGCTCCACATGCATTGCAGAAGCGACACGTCCTTAGTATCCCATGCCGATGTGGCTTGATTGACCATCGTTCGTCATCGTCACGAGCACGAGTCGATGGTCGTTTTGATTGTCGCCAAAGCAGTGCGTGTCGATGTTTACGCTTGTTCGCCGCTATTCGATGTTCGGAAAAAGTTTTTGGCTGCGACGATCGGCCTGCCTTATAAAATAGGCAGACGAACGTGCATTTATGCCCGCGGTTGCATCGTGTCCGGAAAGTTGATCCGCTTACGTTCGCGGCTGTTGACAACATGCATAAACGGCGTTGCAATCACCAGCACGACAAACGGCGGTGAGTTTACCAACTAACAACAGCAGCTAGAACACGACGGCGTTACTGCTCGCACACGGCTACTAGCGTGAGTACCCGAGCGTTTGCGCGGAAGGATGGGCCATGCAGTCGATTCCTTGCTAGGTGCCGTCGGTGCCGGGATCGTGTCGTTTCGGAATACTGCCAGAGCTTCCGGTGCCGCGACGCTGACGTCTCCGGAGGTGACAATGCTGACGTCGACTCGACTTCAACCATTTCAACGGCGACGATGCAAACTTGGTCGCTTGGATCAGCCCTGCGGGCAGCAGGCCGCCGGGGCCGCGCCGCGGATGGTCGAGCAGCGCCTGGACGGCCTCGTGCAGATCGTCGAGCGGGGCTCAAACCCACCTTCGAGAAGGTCGTTCAATTCGAGCCGCAGCATCTCGTCATCCCAATTGGTGCGTCGAAGGCCTCGATGAGACGCGACCAAGCGCGAAGCTCGAGACAATACCCGAGAGTGTACCAACAGCAACGGGACAGCTCGCAGAGATGGAAGCAAAAGTAAAAAGATCAAACAGCGTCATAGCAAGTCCGCCGATCTGGAAGCTAAGCGCGCGCTGAACCGCGTGAAGGAGGGTGACCCGGAGGGATATGAGGCCTTCCTTCGTAAGCGTGAGAACCGCGGGGACACTGGCGGTTTCGGCCCGGCTGGACGGGCGAGGCCATAGTCACCACCACATTCCTCGCCGTCGCATTCGCACAACTCTGGCGCGTCGTCGCCATGCGCAGCAGCCGCTCCGGTACCGTTGTCAACGAGTTCACGCGCAATCCATGGGTCTGGCTGCGCTCGGCCTGTACGGCCCTCTGCTCGCAGTCCCTCTCTACTGGCTGCCGATGACAGACGTCTTCCACGTCTGCCACCGACGCTCACGATGTGTAGCATTGTCGCGGGCTACAGCCTGACGCCGATGCTGCTAATTCAGGTCAGCCGCGCCGTCATCGTGCTTGCCAAACGAAGCCGTTAAATGGTAGCCGCGTTGCTTGGCTCGAATTCGCCGTCTGCATCATCGTGATCGGCGTGGCCGGATGTATGCTCATGGTCATTGCGCCCTACGGAGTCCTGATCTCCGAGTGCGAGCCTATTGCCCTCAGGCGCCCGGCCGATTCCGTTCGCTCGCGTTCCCGCGGATTACAGCCCCCGATCTCCCACAGCGGACCCAACGTCACTGCAAATTCGATCGCGAGGATGGGATGGCGGCTCGAACAAGAGCTCGTCCGAACGCTCTAGATGTTCTTGTTATGCGGTCAAGTTCGCCCATTCCACAGACCACCGATTGTGACGTCAGAAAGAATAGTGATCGCGTCTCAAGGACGTCAACAGCAGGGGTAAGCCTACAAGATCATGTAGTTGTAGTATTACTGTTTGCACGGCTCTCTGCTGGAGGCCGTTCGCTGACACGGGGGAGCCATGTCGACAGTTCCCAGCGCAATTCGGCGCCTTTGGTGGCGACGCTTTCTTGTTCTTCTGGCGATCGTCGTGGTCATTGCTTTGATCGCAGTCATGACCAGCTCCCAGCTTGGCGCGACAATCGAAGCTCTGACGCCGCCTGCTCTCCCTGAACCGGTTTCCGCGAGCGAGCAGGTTTCGCTCGATCAGGGCTGGAACGCCGAAGACGCCGATCGATTCCATCATAAAGCCCAGGGCACGCAGACCTTACCGATCCCGCTGTCATGGTTTCTCGCCCTGGAAGCGCCGCTGAACTCGCCTTTCGCTATCCCCTTTTTCAAACGAGAACGGTTTTCTGACAACCGCTATTTACTGCGGTTTGGATTCATAGAGTCTGCCGAAAGCGAGAACAATGAGTACGGTTTGCCGATCGGCTTTGCATATTCGCCGTTTCAGTCGATCCGCGGACTTTCGCGTAAGGAGACTGCCGTTGGATTGACCTGTGCCGCGTGCCATACCGGCCAACTGATCTTCAAAGAGAAGCGCTATGTCATTGAAGGCGGCCCCGCCGTGACCGATCTCGGTCAATTGACAAATGCGCTCCGCGCTGCGCTCGCACAGACCGCTTTGTCGGCAAAGCTACCCTTCTTCGACGGTCGCTTCGGGCGGTTCGCGAGGCGCGTTTTAGGAACCGAGTACAGCGATCTTACACGCGTCCAACTGTCCAAGGAGCTCGATGGAATACTTGGTGCTCTGATCGATCAGCCCGCTGGAATCGACGTCACGGAAGGGTTTACCCGCCTCGATGCGCTCAATCGCATCGGCAACCAGGTGTTCGCACTCGACCCCAAGCGCTACGGCAACTACGTCAACCTCAACGCCCCTGTCAGCTACCCGCACATCTGGACATCGTCATGGTTCGATTGGGTGCAGTACGACGGCTCGATTATGCAACCATTGGTGCGCAATGCCGGCGAGGCGATGGGGGTTTCGGCGGAGCTCAACCTCACCGCCCCGCCCAAGGGGGGACGTTTTGCCAGCAGCATCCCCTTCGATAATCTGCACTGGATCGAACAACAGCTCGCTGGAAAGGACCAGCCGCTGGTGGCGAAAGCCTTCACCGGACTGAATGCGCCGGCCTGGCCCGACAGCTTTCCTGCGATCGACAAAGCCAAGGCCGCCGTGGGAGCCCAACTCTACGACAAACATTGCAGCGGCTGCCATCTTCCAGCGCTGACGCCGGACATCGTGCACGGCAAGGCCCCGGACGCGGAGTTCTGGAAGAACTTCGGCACTATCCGCTGGCGCGGTCGCGATGGGCAGGAGAAGCAGACGAGGGAATCCGTACTCAACGTCAAGATCATCAAGCAAAGCCATATCGGCACCGATCCGGCCCAGGGCGACGTGCTGCGCAATCGCACCGTGGACACCGCCGGCAGCGAACTGGCCAGGGCGGGCCAGAGCAGCCCAGGACTCGGCCTCGACATCGATGTCTGCCAACGGAAGGCTGACAACACGCTGGATACGATCCACCTCTCGGACCATGCGATGCAACTCTACGCGCTTGCGCTCGGCGCCGTGGTCCAATCCGGCATCGACGAATGGCTTCGGTCGACCGGGACGGTCCAAGCGGAGATCGAAGGCGATCGGCCGAACTGTCTCGCGGCAGGTTTCGGCTATAAGGCGCGTCCGCTGAACGGCGTATGGGCGACTGCGCCGTTCCTGCACAACGGCTCGGTGCCGACGATCTACGATCTGCTCAGCCCGGTTGCGGAGCGCCCACAAGTCTTCCTGCTCGGTGAGCCCAACTTCGATCCTGTCCGCGTCGGTATCGTGACACGGACGGTGGCTCCTGAAGGCAGGACCTACGACAGCAAGGGCTACTTCATCATCGATACGTCGAGGCCCGCCAATCGCAATACCGGCCACGAATTCTCGAACGAGAAGCATGAGGGCGTCATTGGCCCTGCGCTGTCTCCGGAGGAGCGCAACGCAATCATCGAGTTCCTCAAGTCGATCTGAAATTGATTGGGTCAGCTCCAACTGGAGCAATAGCGAAGACCATCTCGCTCCCGCAGGGGGAAAGGTGGACGGAAGCCCGGATCGACCGACCAGGCGAAGCTTTTCGGAGTTAGGGTGCGGCAGCAATGGCGGAACAGAAACAGGGGCCGGCGGCGAAGTTCCGGAAATGGATGATCGCCAAACATCCGGATGCATTGTTCGCATTCATCCGGCGCGTCAGGCCCAACCTGGCGTTGGGCGCCGCGGGGCCGGTGGTCATCACCCGCTTCCCCGACGTGCAGGAAGCGCTGAGCCGCCCCGACATCTTCAACGTCACCTATGCGCCAATGATGGACCCTTCGGTCGGCCCCTTCATGCTCGGCCGCGACTGCACCGAAATAAACCAGCGCGACAAGGGTATCATGCGCGCCTTCATGCGCGTGGAGGATCTGCCGGCAATTCGCCAGAAGGTGCGCAGCCTCGCCAATGCGTCGAAAAGCAGATCTATACCCAGAACCAGATCGACGTGGTCAGCACGTTGTCGCGCCTGGTGCCCATTCAGCTGACCCGAGAATATTTCGGCTTTCCCGGCCCCGATCTGGCCTCGATGTTCCGCTGGTCGCGCGCGACGCAATATGACATGTTTCACAACCTGGACAAAGATCCGAAGGTGCACCAGGACAACATTGACCCTGGGCAGGAGATGCGCGCCTATCTGACACAACTGCTCCCGCAGCGGCGCGAGCAGCTGAAAAATGGGGCGCCGCTCGAGGACGTGTTCAGCCGCCTGCTGAATAGCCATTTTGACGATTCGATCGGCTTCGCCGACGAACGCATTATTACCAATATGATGGGCACACTGGTCGGCGGGATTGAGACCACATCGGCGGCCATCGTGCAGCTGCTCGACGAGTTGTTCAAGCGCCCGAGGATCCTGAAGGAGGCCATCGACGTCGCCAGCAGCAACAATGACCATCTGATGTATCGCTATTGCTGGGAAGCGCTGCGCTTCAACCCGATCAATCCGTTCGTGGTGCGCCACTGCCGGACCGATTACCGGATAGCCAAGGGCTCGCTGCGCGCGACGACAATCAAGGCCGGCAGCACGGTGCTGATCTCGACCCGGTCGGCGATGCGCGATGGCTTGCAACTGCCGGCGCCGTCCAGCTTCGCGATCGACCGGCCGGAGTCGGTCTACATGCATCTGGGCTACGGGATGCACACCTGCCTCGGCGACCAGATCAGCCGCATCCAAGTTCCGGAAATCGTTCGCCGCATCCTGCAAATCCGGGGCGTGCGTCCCGCCGCGGAGATTGACTACGCAGGAGGGCCGTTTCCAGAACGTTGTCCCATCACCTACGACACCCCCATCTGAAGGGCGGACTTCCCAGCAACGAGCCGCGAGTAGGGACTGATCCGGCCGCTGGCGTGGCGGCCTCTGGCGTCAGCACTAGGTCGGTCGTCGCGAAGTCTCCGTCACGCGATGCGCGTGAGATGCGTGAGGCAATAATCAATCGTGTCGGTAGTGTGTTCTGGTTGCGAAACACATCAATAGATGAGAGGCAGAGCTTCGCATGCGCGGCTACTACACTGGCTGACCGAGGAAATGGTTTAAGCGAACGGAAGCCGTATGACGCTGAAGAGGGCCTCGGCAACCGGCAGTTATGCACGAACCTCGCGGAAATCAGCGCAACAGCAATGATACGGTCGAACGGCACCCGCAGGATCACCATTACGCACGACGCCGACGACTACAAACAGCTCTGCTCGCTGATACACTCTTTCGACGCTTGGCGCCCGTTATGACAGGCGAATAGGACAGGCGAACCGTCAATTTTACCGGCTTCTTCATCGATCTCGCGGCCGCATTGGTCTGCGGTTGCACGCGTTTCCCCGTAGCTGTCCGGATTGGCAAGTGTTGGAACACGGTGTTCTACTTGAAAGCCCGGCTGAGGGATTTTATACTTAAACTGTCTTTTCACTAAATTCCGGTGGCGAGGCCGCGGGACTGCATCGTCTCGCGGCCCCATTGATTTTTCGTCGTTGAGGTCCGGGCGAGCTCCTCCACCGAATTCCGACTCTTTACTCCCAGAAGGGGTAATCGCTTCGATCGCCCGTTGGCATTCAGACGCGTCAAATTCGGGCCGTCGGCGAGTCCTCGCTGGACAGCATTCCGGAGTATGTTGTCGTGGAGTGCACATGGCTGCTGCCAACCTGATCGACAGTAGCGACAGCGATCGTACGAAAACGCGCTCCGCATCGAACATGCCGCGTGGTGTTTGACGTCCCAAGATGGCTGGAGTTCTCCCATCGAGACAGCTTCGGCCGAGCTTGTTTGGCTTTCTGGCTCTGCCAAAGGGCAGAGCCAGACTGATAAAACAAAGTCGGCTCGCTGTCGCGCGCGCCATCGAAAACTGCCCCCTCGACGTCACGAGGAATTGCCCCCTCCTTGGATAGCCGAGGAGAGAGCGAATGAACCAGGAACGAATCAAAGGCTTGTAGTGGAGTAATTCACAGGGGCAGGTGATGAATACGCCGGATGACGTGACGGAGATGTTGCACCTGAGGGTGTGTGGGTGAGGTCTGAAGCGGATTGCGCGCCAGCTGGGCTGCAGACGGTGAAGGACTACGTGGCGCGGGTGGGTGAAGCCTTCAAGTCGCCTGAGCGGGCGAAGCGGGTCATGGCCTTGAAGGCTGGCTGCGCGAGAGGTTCATTCGACATCGCGGCAATGCGGATGCGGTCCGTCACGACCTGTTGGCCGAAAACGGCTTGGCGGTCAGCCGGCGAACGCTGCGACGCGCCGTGCAGCCCTACCGCCAGGCACTGAAGGCCGAAGCTCTGGCGACGACCCGGTTCGAGACGCCCCCGGGGCGGCAGCTACAGATCGACTTCGGCGAGCGTCTGGTCGATATCGGCGGGGCGAAGGTCAAAGCATTTGTGTTCGTGGCGACCCGCGCCGAAAAGCAAGAGCACTGGTTCGCTGGGCTCGAGAGCGCATTCACGACCTTGCCGGAGGAAGTGCTGAAGGACAATCCACGCGCGCTCGTGGTGCGCCACGACAGGTGAGCCGGTCGGTTCAGTTTAACGACAAGCTCATCACGTTCGCGAAGCATTGGGGCTTCCGTCCTCGCGCCTGCGCACCGTATCGGGCGCGCACAAAGAGCAAGACGGAGAATGGCGTCCACTACGTGAAGAAGAACGTGATCGCGGGGCATTCCTTCGCGAGCTGGGAGGCATTCGAGACGCATCTCGCCGAGTGGGAGGGCGGGGTGGCGAACGTACGTATCCACGGCACGACGGGCGTGGCGCCGATCACTCGCTTTGCGTGTGACGAGGTAACACCGGTCGAAGCCGCTCGGCGTCGCTCGGATCGCCGCGCGAACTGGCCCGCGTCGTCGGCAACGATTGTGCTGTCGAGATCGACACGAACAACTACGGTACCCTGGCGGCTGATTAGCGAGCGCGTGGCGGTGACGGTCGCGGCTGGCGAGGTGCGCATCCACCATGGCATGCGCGAGGTTGCGGTCACAGGCTCCTAAGGTATTGCCTTGGGTCAGGCCAGCTCCAACGCATCAAGCGTGGGACATTGCCACGGGCGGCTGCATCGATTGCGGTCGGGCTCCAGACAATTTTCATCTCCGGGCGCAGGGATAGCGCCATGATTGCATCCACACCTCGACCTCGGGGCTGCTCCAACTGGTTTACTTGACTGTGCCGTCTTGACGAGCCTAGGCAGGGCCTTCTATATGTGTTGGCGCGGAGTTGGGGGGAACCCATTGTCTCGGCCGCGGCTATTCCGAGGCATTAGCGCGACAGCGCTGGGAAGGCCGACAGCCGCAGCGACCCGCGAGCCAGGAGACCTACTGCGACAGAACGCATGTCCTCGGGCGGGTGCCCGGGTGGGTCGCTTGCAGCCGGGGACATTTGCCCGGTCTCCTCGCAAGTCGTCCGCACGGTCCCAGCCCCCAAATATCACGGGGTTGCCGATGTCGGCGTCTTACGATTTGGATCAGTATGGTCATCTCATTGAGCTGCCGAGTGTGCGGCAGCCCTCAGCGCAGGCAAAGGTCTTGTGCAGCCCCCAGCATTGCCGGCTCCCCTGCCGAGGCCCCCCCGCGATCGCCAACTCCGTCTGACCTTTCGCTCGATCGGTCGCGCGACGACCTGCTGACCTCGTTTGGTAGGCTGACGCTGACCGACCGCTATCTGCTCGCCGGCGAAGGCCTCCAGGACATGTTCGCCCGAGTGTCTTGCGCCTTCGCGGACAATGTTGCGCATGCCCAACGCCTATATGATGCGATGTCTCGGCTGTGGTTCATGCCGGCCACACCGGTGCTCTCCAACGGCGGCACGCCGCTCGGCCTTCCGATCTCGTGCTTCCTCAACTCAGTCTCGCTCGAAGGCATCGTCGGCACCTGGAACGAGAACGTCTGGCTTGCTTCCAAATGGCGGCGGCATCGGCACCTACTGGGGTAATGTTCGCTCAATCGGCGAGAAGGCGAGGGGCGGCGTCACCTCGGGCATCATCCCGTTCATCCACGTCACGGACGGCCTCACGCTGGCGATCAGCCAGGGCTCGTTGCGGCGCGGCTCGGCGGCGGTCTATCTCGATATCCACCATCCCGAGATCGAGGAGTTCCTCGAGATCCGCGAGGCGTCTGGTGACTTCAACCGCAAGAGCCTCAACCTGCATCACGGCGTCAACGTCACCGACGAGTTTATGCGTGCCGTGGGCGCCGGCACCGCATTCGCTCTGCGCAGCCCGAAGACTAACGAGGTCGTCCGCGAGATCGATGCCCGCCAGCTGTGGCAACGCATCCTTGAGAACCGGCTGCAGACCGGCGAGCCTTATCTCTTGTTCATCGACACCGTGAACCGTGCGCTCCCCAAGCACCAGCGCGAGCTCGGCCTCAAGGTCTCGACCTCGAACCTGTGCAGCGAGATTACGGTGTCGACCGGCATCGATCATCGCGGCGAGGAGCGCACCGCGGTGTGCTGCCTGTCGTCGCTCAACCTCGAGACCTGGGACCAGTGGAATAAGGAGCCATCGAGGACGTCATGCGCTTCCTAGACAACGTGCTCAACCACTTCATCATGGTGGCGCCGGACGAAATGAAGCGTGCCCGCTACGCCGCCCTGCGCGAGCGCTCCGTTGGCCTCGGCGTCATGGGCTTCCACTCGTTTCTCCAGGCCAAGGGCATTCCAATGGAGGGTGCCCTGGCCAAGTCATTCATCTGAACATGTTCCGAAAACTTCGTTGCGATGCCGATGCGGCATCCGTGGCGCTCGCTCGCGAGCGTGGCCCGTGCCCGGATGCCCTGGAACGCGGCGTGATGGCGCGCTTCAGCCACAAGATCGCAATCGCGCCGACCGCCTCGATCAGCATCATCTGCGGCGGCACCAGCGCCTGCACTGAGCCGATCCCGGCCAACATCAACACGCACAAGACGCTATCCGGCGCCATCTCGGTGCGCAATCCGCACCTCTCTAAGGTGCTGGCCGCGAAAGGCGCCGACACCTCGGCGACCGGGGAGTCGATCATCGCGCACGACGGGTCGGTCGCCCATCTCGACGTCCTGTCGGAGCACGAGAAAGCGATCTTTCGCACCGCCTTCGAGATCGACCAGCGCTGGATCGTCGAGCTTGCCGTCCGACCGCGCCGCGTTGATTTGCCAGAGCCAGTCGATCAACCTCTATCTGCCGGCCGACGTCGATAAGTGGGACCTCCACATGCTGCACTGGACGGCGTGGAAGCGTGGGGTGAAGAGCCTCTACTACTGTCGATCAAAGTCTATCTCGCGCGCGGCGTTCGCCGGCAAGATTGCCGGGGATGCAACGCCGACGCAGCAGCCGGCGCGGCAGCGCACCGAGTATGAGGAGCGCCTCACATGTCAGTGATCGATCTGTCGCGCGCCGATCCGCGCACGTTAATCGGCAAAGGACGCGTCGGCCTCTTGACTCGACCGGCAGCTATGACGTCGATCGCTATGCCTGGGCTTACGAGTTCTGGAAACGCCAGCAGCAGACCCACTGGATGGGCGAGGAGGTGCCGCTCGGCGCCGACCTCAACGACTGGGCTTCGGACCGCGTCACCGACAGCCAGCGCGCGCTGCTCACCCAGATCTTCCGTTTCTTCACTGCCTTACTTCAAAGCGCCTCGAGCGGTCATTCCGATTTATGATTGGAGCGGCTTCTACGTCGGCATCAATGGCGGTGGTGGCTCTGCGCAGCAGTGCTGGGACGTGGTCAACGCTGGCGGCGTGGTCGTCGCTCCGCCTGTTGGCATGGGGCGCCATCATGCGACGGGAGGCACGGTGGGCGGTCACATCGGTTACCGCTGGCAAATAGCGAACTCGGTGTTCGGTCTGGAGACGCAGGGCAATTGGGCCGATTTCAAGGGCTCCAACGCGAACCTTGCTTTCGCAGGCGTCCGGGATGACTCCACGCTTGATGCATTCGGCCTGTTCACGGGCCAATGCTTGGAATAACGTGCTGCTCTATGTAAGAGGTGGGGCTGCAGTCGTCCGTGACAAATACCGGGTCTCCGATTTTGCGACTGGGCTCACTATCGGCAACGGCAGCGAAACTCGTTGGGGAGGCACGGTAGGGGCGGGCCTTGAATTTGGCTTTGCTCCGAACTGGTCCATCGGAGTTGAATACGACCACCTGTTCATGGGTCGTCGGGATGTGGATTTCTTTTTTTCACCCGGACTCGTGGGTGTTCCGGTGGGCGCTTTTGCAGAGACTGCCCGTATCGGTCAGGACGTCGATAACGGCTTGGTCCGTGTGAACTACCGTTGGGGTGGCGTGATCGCCACGACCTATTGATGGATCTTCGCCAAAATGGATGTCCAAACACTTCTGCACTTTGGTCAGGCGGAAAGTTGTTGCTGATATAGCGGTCGCATATTTATGTAGCATTGTTCCGGCAATGTGCCGCGGCCGTGTCGCCGCCAAGTTGAGGCAGGATTGGCCGGCAGGAAAGGCGCCGACGACGTGGGTTCGCACCAATATCCTGAGCTGCATCGCGGCATAGAAGCCTTGGCGACAGGACTCGCATCAATAGCGCTATCGGCTTCTTGTCGGTACATCGGCTCGAGCTGGTCAGGCGTGGTGCAAAGGAATCTGGCTGATCTGGTTATGACGCAGCGCCACGGCGAAGATCGCGGCGAACTCAAGCGTGCTGCCGTGGTCGAACGCCAGCCGCTTAGTAGCTGGCTGCGCCGATTTCCCGGACCCGTCGCACGAGCGCCGCTTCGACCGCTCGTCGGCCTTTCGTCCGAGGTCGGTCAGAGCGGCCTCGGTAGTTGAGGCGACCGCGGCAGATTTGCAGAGTAAGGCCATCTGTCGATCACAGGGGCGAGGCCGGAGCAAACTTTATGGCTGGCGTTCAATACTTCGTGTCGCGCCATAAAGGCCGGTGGAAGGTTGCGCTTAATTTTAAGTACTCCGGCCCCTACGCCACTGAGGAAGAGGCGACCGCGTCGCCGTCGACGCCGCGGCAGGGCACGTCGCTCAGGTTCTCGTTCAAAGGGAAACCACCAATTTAAAATCGAGTGGACATATGGCCACGACCCATACCCCCACCTGCCAGCTAATCGCGGACCACATGAGATCCGCGCCGACTTTCCCGCCACGCCCGCCCCACAACACCAAATCGCGTGGCATCAGCAGGGCGGAATCTCACACCGAACACTTATCCACTTTCCGACCGCGCTTCTGAGGCCGGCCCTGTCGAGCGCTGCCGTGCCAGGTTCTGCAGCGGGCGTGCCCTTGGTCTGCGTGGGGAACAAGGCGTTCGTTGCAGGTCAACAAGATCGGCATCACCGTGAATACTTCAACATCGATACGGGCAAAGCCGAAAAGGTGGCTTTAGATGACGCGGTGTTGTTCACGGAATGGGCCGTGGGGAATGTCGTCGACGGAAAATTCGAAGAAATCTACAGATACCCTCTGCCTGGTACTTCTTAAAGAGGAGCGGCAAGCCGCTTGAAGTTCCCCGCCTTTCAATCCGCTGAATCTTCACCAACGGTGCGAGCTGGAATCACTGCTTCCTATCACAGTCAAAGGAAACCTGATATGATCCCTATTGAGGAGTCCTTATTCGAGCGATCACGTTGCTTGAAGGACCAAAACCCGACCGAGCAACGGGCTGAAATCGTCCCCCCTGGATACTATTATAGACTATGCACGCGACGATACCGAGGAGCGCCTAGCCCATAGTTTCAAAGCGATGGCCCTGAACCACCTAGACAGTATCGGTCGAGATACGTCGACCATTGTTGAGGAAAAAATGGAGCTGGCTCTGATCGCCGCCCGCAACCAGCGGGGAATAAGATCCGAGCGATGTCCATGCAGGAACGTTGCAACTGGGCAATAGGCCGGCCGGTGTCGCGATCAAATAAGCATGAGCGAAGACGACCTCCACCAAAGACATGCACGCAGCGCCATCAGACCAAGCAATAACCTTCGAAGTCACGGCCGGCGCGTGACTGGAAGTCCTTCGATCGAGGAGCTCATGGTCTACTTGTTCGAGCCCGACGGGAATATAGTGCACTGCGTAAGGCTGATTTGCGCGGATGAGGAAGCGGCTAAGCAGCGAGCACAGCAATTAGCCGAGACCAACAGGGTCGAGCTTTGGCAGCTCACTCGCAAGATTGCGAGCTATCCGTCCCGCGCGAACTGAGGCGCTTAGTTTGCGCAATCCGCCGTTCGCCGAAAACGGGCCAGTGACCGATTAGCTATCTGGGAACGCGGCGTGCTGATCTCATTATGGCCTGGCTGCAACCGCAGCCCACTCGCGAGAGGCCGGATACATTTACGCAGACTGTCGAAGTCGGATCGCCCAAGAGCCTTGCACAGGCGGGGCAGACCATACATTTCGGCGGATCACGTCCTGCAGCATCTCCTTGTCGAGCGACAGGTCCGCGACCAGCTTCTTCAGCTTGCCGTTCTCCGCCTCGAGCTGCTTCAGCCGGCGGATCTCGGTTGGCAGCAGACCGTCATACTTCTTCTTCCAGTTGTAATAGGTCGCCTGGCTGATCCCGGCCTTGCGGCAGATCTTCGCCACCGCAACCCCGTCGTTGCCCTGTTTCAGGATGAACGCCTTCTGGCCGTCCGAAACTTTTGAGGCCTTCATGGTCCCCCGCTCCTCCCAGCCGAACGCGAGGGTTGGTGGCGCGTCTGGGGCGGAACGGTTGAGCATCGTCATCCAGAAGACCCGCCAACTCAGGATGCAAAAGAGCGAGATCAGGTTGGTCAGACGCTGGGCGGTCCTAAGCTTCGACTCCTCAGCTTTGCAGCTCGATTTGAGGATCTTGTGGAACACCTCGATCTTCCATCTCAAATCATACCATTCCAGCTTCTCAATGGCGTCGGTGCGGGAACCAACAGGCAGGTAGGTGATCAGTTTCCAATCGATCTTCTTTCTGTTTTTCGGCGTCCCGCGCTCTTCGGCACGGATCACCGTCAAGGTCAGAGCGGGATAGCGCCTTCTGCTTTCCGATCGGCGGCAGGACGCGAATCTTGCGATACCTAACCTCAAGAATGGCCTGGTCGGGATCGTCGTTGCTGTCTCTGACTTCGATGCGATGGAGCCCTTTGACGGCGACCTCGTCCATTTCGTCGGCGATCGTGTGATCCCCATCTCCAGCCAAGCTGGTCGATGCAGGTCCTGATCAGGAAATGAGTTCCGATCTCCTGTGCTGCGCAGAAAAGCTCGTAGATGTCACTCTCGCGATCACCAATATGGATGCATCGTCCCGGATGATCCAAGAGTTGTGTAGATTGCCTGAGATTTTCCAACCACCGGACGCTTTCCTTTTTCTCGATGGGAATCCAGGTCGGATTGATCTTCTTTTTAAGCGCTGCCGACCCCTTGAATTTCTTCCGGGTCCAGAACTTAACGGCCGCCAACCCCAGCGGCACCCCTTCGATTGTAACCGCGAGGCTCGAATGCATCAGGATGCCGCAAACCGTGTGCGATCTGAGGCGACCTGCCTTATCCCGTCCACTGTTTATGCTTTTGGTGATGCCGATCGCTTCTGACTTCTCGCGTTGATAGCTGAACTCGGTTGTATCGTTGACCTTGCCCCACGGGCTTAATCCAGTTTGAAGTTCGCTCTGGCCCATGACAAGGACCAGAGCATGAAGCGCAGCCGCTTTTCGGACGAGCAGATCATCGGGATTTTGAAGGAGCATGAGGCCGGCGTATCGGTCGCCGATCTATGCCGCAAGCACGGCGTCAGCGACTGGAAGGCCAAGTTCTTTCAGCGTCGAGCCTTGCAACGGAAGCGCGCGGTTCCGTCGCGCCTAGAGTAGAATATTAACATTGCAACCGTCTAGGTTGTATGCGACCATAGGCTTGGGTCTCAGAAACCAGCATCAGTGGCCATCAATGGGCCAGCGTGCTAACAGCCCCGTTCGGCGGGACGGTGCGCCCGTGTCCAAGGGCGCCCCAAAAGCACATTGGCCGGTCACGATTACGGTTTCTGAACCCCGGCAGCCAGTCCGCTACCTGCATCAGAGCTAAAAGCAAAATCCATGAACCATCAGCGAATCTCGCGCCGCGTCGTGGCGATCGCTCGTGTCTGTAGTCTCGAAGTTCTGCACGACAACGAAACATCTCAGCAGAGGGCCGACCGATTGATGGCGCCGCACAAGCGGGGCAACCGTTGTCCGTTGTCAAATGATTTGAGGCTGATTAGGCGGCTGGCGAAAGGAGCGTCGGGCTCCTCAGGGGCTAGAGTTTAAGCGGCCTGCACTCGATGCTGCGAGCGAAGGTTGCGTCTCATCGGCGCTATCCTGCTCGAGCGGCGCCCAAGTTGAGCACCCGCACGCAAGGGTCGCACGGGCGCATGTCCGTCGTCACGATGATACCCAAGGAAAAGGCGAAGGGGTTTGTTCGCAGGCTCACTGAAGCTCTTTCCGGAAATCATAATCAACCGCCCCGGGTTTGCCGGAGGCCATTTGGTTTAAGTTATGCCGCCATGGCTGGTTGTTCCAGCATGGCGTAGTAGCGTTGCTCGGCTTCGGCCGGCGGGATGTTTCCGATGGGCTCCAGGAGCCGCCGGTTGTTGAACCAGTCGACCCATTCGAGAGTGGCGAACTCGACGGCCTCGAAGCTGCGCCATGGCTCGCGCCGATGGATCAGCTCGGCCTTGTAGAGACCGTTGATGGTTTCGGCAAGAGCGTTGTCATAGGAATCTCCGACGCTGCTGACAGACGGCTCGACGCCAGCCTCAGCCAGGCGCTCGGTGTACTTGATGGATACGTAGGTTAAAGTGCTGGTCAAGAAAGCTGACGTTTCTCGAAATGACCTTGGCTACCCTACAGGACATGAATTGCCGGAGAGCTGCCTAGTCGAACTCCTTCGCCGCTGATGTTCACGAGTTTAAGTCAGGCCTTGTTGACCAGACCGTCGCCGAACACCGGGGCTGACCGCCTTTGTCCCCGAGAGAGTCGTGCGGCACTCAACCCTCCCACTCTAGAAGCGCGCGTATGCGTGCAGCGATCCGCCGCGCGTCGTTCGGCCTAAGATTGGGCTTCACGATGTCGAGGATGCCTAACACTGCCCGAGCCTCCTCGGCATCAAATGTCGCGACTTGGCGATCTGCCAGGCTCAAAGACTGATCGGCCGCCCGGGCCTGATTGGCTGCAAGCACCTCAAGCGCTTGCGACTGTAGGGCCGTGATGTGCCGCTCGAATATATGCATCCTTTGGCCCCATGGTTGGGAGTTAGCGGCCACGTGGCTCGGCGCTCAATCTGAGAGAAGAAGAAGCGCTGTCCCTACCACGCGCGCCGTTAACTCCACCGCCAGCTTCGGGGAGGGAAGAAGTCTGTCGGTAGGATACATCCACCGCAAAAAGCCGTGGCACAACTACCAGAACTGGTTGCCGCATCACAGTCACGGTCGCCTGGCAATGGGGGCGCGACTCGGCGCCGAGAAGGATGCAAGGCACCTACTAGGATTGGTCGGCACACTAACCCACGGCCGAGGTCCACACTGAGGCTCTTTATTCTTGCAGATGGGAGAGACCCGAGTGACCAGCCGCATACGAATTCAATGCATCAACAAGACTGACAGGCAGAACCCTCACGAGCGAATCAAAAACGTTGGCCGAGTAAACCCGGACGGGTCTAGGTGGAAGCAATCCGTCGATCACACGATCAAAGAAATCGAAAACGGTGTATGGGAGTTCTATGTCGAGGAAAAGCGCACGGCCGATGTGATTGTGGCCGTCCACAACGGGCACAAGTACATCAAGACGAAGGCCGATGGCATTAACCGGACAATTTGCTTTCGCTCCCTGAGTGCCCCTAATTGTCGCAAGGATAAAGTTCATTGGCGATCCGGCTGATCAGTAGTATAATTTTGATAGAGCGCCTCCCGAGAGTCACTTGAAAAGGTTGGACGTGTACGCTCCTATCTGCCAACCTTCCGTTCTGAGGCCAGCCAGTCTGGGAGCGGATCGCTCGATGCGGTCTGCCCGGTAGGCAGACCGGACGCCCGGTCCAGATACCAATCAATCGCCTTGCGATCCCAACGCTGAGTGCCGGGGATAGCCTCCGGTACCAAGCCCTTAACGCGTCCTTGGAGCACCCGCAATAGGCGGCTGCGTTGGCCTTAGTGAGGCCCCGAGGTGCGATCTGATCGGCGCGTAGTATCCGCTCCGAAGTCTCAGCTCTGCGGGCGAAGGTTTGTCACGCTGATGATCACCGTCCATTTGGACCTATGGTAGAAGTTAGCGGCAACGCTCGGCGCCCGAGCTGGAATTAGAGGCGCTGTCCCTACCACGCCCCGCCAACTTCAACATGGCCAGCGTCAAGCGACTGAAGCTGACGACGGAAAGTATCGTCCGGGAAAGCCCGTGGCGCAACTACCAGGACTGGTCGCCGCCAGGCGCTTGGGCGATCTGTCTCAGCGACCGGAAGCAACGCGGGCACGGCTCGGCGCCAGGTCAGGATAAGAATCGGGCGTTGTCCCTACCGCGCCCGCGCTGCAATTGAGATTAGCGGTGACGTGACTCGGCGCTCTAGCCCCCTCGCGTACACCGGGGCACGCGCTGTCCCTGCCACGCGCCGCTAAGCTCAATGGCTGAGTATTCGGGCTAGCTTTCCAAAAGCTGACAAAGATCCGCGCGGAAAATTTACAAACGAAAAGCGGCCCGCTTGGGCCGTTCAAAGCTCAATCTGTTGTGGGCAATCATGCAGCCAAGCAAAGACGCTCGCTAGACTGTAAGGCCGTGCGACTTCATGGCCGTCAAGCTTAATGGGGTGATCTTCGATAAGATATAGAATTGCCCATCGGCTGTTCTGACCATCCGATCTCTTAGCTCATGACCTGCCACTGCGTATTTCCTCCAGAAGGAGTTAGAGTCCGGCCCGAAGAAGGACGGACAGATGAAGCGAGCAAGGTTCACGGAAGAGCAGATTATCGCGGTATTGAAGGAGCATGAGGCTGG
>Ga0214542_1004098_pt1 | contig 29124 bp, 15 predicted proteins | sample CNSS1metaG_FD_160096 | JGI IMG/M metagenome (GOLD analysis project Ga0214542, IMG submission 160096) | Root nodule microbial communities from cowpea collected in UCLA plant growth center, Los Angeles, California, USA - CNSS1 | ecosystem: Host-associated > Plants > Roots > Nodule | place: USA...
TTTTTTATACTGAAATTCACATTGAAAACTAAAATACAAAATCATTAATAACAGTTTTAATAGAAACTTCGATCATAGTTTCTGAAATATATAAAATCCATTCAAGGGAACTTTTAGGACAGAAATTGTGTAGACATGATGAATGAGCAGGGACCAGACCATCCTGTACACAATGTATTTGAGATGTAAATGTCAGAATTATTCTAAGTCGTTCATGTCTGAGTCTGACCAACAAATAATGCAACAGAAGAGAAGAGAAGAAACATGCAGCGAATCCATAATGGACTATACAGATGGAACATGAGTGGATGAAGTATGAGCTATTACTCTGCAGAGTGAGATACTGTAAATGGAGTGAAAATGTAGAGTTTACAGTCGTGGATATCAACTCCAGCACTGAACGATGACACTGCATCTTCAGCTACTAACTTGTGCTGCAAGATAAAAAAAAGGAGGCAAAAAACATATAATATGCTCTTATAAATAGGAAACACAGACTGACATAAGCAGTTTCATGCAAGTATGCTAGCTTACCTGCCACAGATCCCTCACGGAAACATGAATGCCAGATTCAAGCCCAAGTGCTTCCCATGAAGCTGTTATCGTGGCAACTTTTGAGCACCGATTCCAGAGAGCAACAACCAATCGATTTCCTGATAGAGGACCTGCCCAAACCTGTAAAGATGTAAAAGTAAAGTCTAAATTTAGCACATAGTAGCATGTATGCGACTTTAAACTTCGTCTTAGTGATTTGGCTCTTGAATGATGTTGATTTCCATTCAGAAAGTATACGAGATTCAGTAGAAGGAATAGTTCAGAATATATTACCTGTCTGCAACCATCTACACCAGAAGCTTGAACTTTCCTTCCCTGGACTCCAAGTGAGTCTGCAGAAATACAAAATAAATAATTAAGATCCTTACTTACCTTAGTCACTAAGATAGATGAAAAAATTTGCTCCTTCTGATCTTTTACATAAGAAACAACTAATAAATTTCATCAAATCCACTAAAAATATTAAGTTAGTTAATTCTAATTAATAATGTCCTAATTATACTGTTAAAACAGAAACACCCTTTGAAGTAATTGGTTTAAGTAGGAGTTACATTAAATCAAGCTATAAGCCTATACCTAATTCAAGAAACAATGTTTTCATCAATAAGTGAAACTTGTATTGATAATAGCCCATTAAAATACATAAAGAATGCGTATCTGTCTCACAGATTCACAATAAATCAAGGGTACAAAACAAATTACTGATTAATACATCTCAAATTTATCCATTTTCTGTAACAAAATAAACACCATTGGCACCACATATAGAGAGTTATGCATTAACTTGGAAACAATAATAGAAAGCAGTAGTACGACCTTGATTAATGGCAATGACTTCTTGATTGCTTAAAATCTCAAGTGTTTCAGCAGTCAAATTTCTAACATCACACCCGATCAATAGCAGTGCCTGCATGCACATGTTCAAAATTTTGAGCATGTGAAAGTTTCAAATATAAAATATGTGTCTCAGTCTTTGAAAGCTTAACTTATGTTTATGCTTTATTCAAAAGAAATCATGGTTAAGCCAAACTGAAAGTGAATTCAGAGTACCCCTATTTTTTATTTTGTTTACACCAGAGAATCAATTTTGCAACTATGCCTGCTATCCTAAGATCTCAAGTTGCCAGTTATTTGAGGGGTAGCATGTAGAAAAACATGTGATGAGAGACTGGTATCGAGAGATGACAAATCCTGCACAGATGAATGCACCTTCGCTAAAGCCCAAATGCTGAAATGAGCTCGGTATTCCTGGTAAGTCATGCCACCATTTCCAACTTCCAACATATCTGGGTCTGTCCGGTAAAATAAGGTAAGTAGGAATGCTTCTGGTTTTCTTAATATTTTCAATAAAATTTCAAGAAAGACAAAATGTGTACCATTCCATCCCCCAGGACCAGCATATGCAGCCCACTTATCGTTAAGATCGGCAATGGTTGTCATGCTAAACAAAGTAAAAAAAAAAATTAAGAATTAGATAGCCATTTAAACAGATAATTTTGGACAAGAATTCTCCAAATTGATCAAATGTTAAAACTTTGTATTGGAATGACAGCTAGTGTTTGACACTGTACCTATGGTTTGCCAAGAACAAATTATGGAATGAGTCTTGTAGTAATAGATATACAAAAGATCAAGGGAATGTATTAGATTATTTCATAGGGTCAAATCTCAAACAATATTGATGGATACTGCAGGATAACCCAGATTCCACATTAACAAATTTAACACCTAACTCTATGTTAATGTCATCTTTATCATCATGATTCAACAGTGTTACTTAATGACAAATAGTCACGAGCCTCATGCCAATCACTATTTACATACACATTCTTTATAAATCTTTCATGAATCAAGGAGCTAAGATAACTGTACGCTAGAGTGCATCTAATTTCTTGAGTCCAGCTGCTATGTGACAACAAGATAAAACTTGGCAGAGTAGGATTATTTGATCTTCAAGTAATGAACTCACTAGTGCTCTTACTCCTCAGTGACAGAGTATTCTTAAATCTTTTCCCTATTCTGCCTGCTAGGAATAGATTGAGAAACACCATCCACCCTTTGTGCTCATTTTTTCCCTACACTTTCCCCTTCCTTTCACGTGCCTAATCATTGATACAACCTTATGAAAATTTTCATTCCTACCAAGCCAAGGTCACAAAAAAGGTAATCATTAACCATTACACCACTAAATATATCCCAGTTATCTGTTGGCGTGTGCTCTATTTCAATGCAGTAGTAACTTAGGACTAATTGGACCACACAACTTTTGCTGGTTTTATGCCATTATCTTTCGTTAAGGCATGAACATTCCAAATAGAATTTTAAAGGTAGCACTTAGAAATGAAAGTCTAAAGCTTTAACCTTGCCCACGAATCATTGATGTCGTCGGTTGTGCGCCAGCTGTTGCCTACCTTGTCTGCCCACAAGGCAGGGTTATCAACTCCCCTTCAAAATCAAATGTATCCCATGAAGAATTATGTCAAATTAAATGGAACTAAGCTCATATAACAAAATACCAAAAATGATTTATTACCATTCACAGAGTGAGTAGAAAATTTTGCGTCCAGTTGCATTGAGAGCATCACGCATAGGAGGATAACTGGAATAAAAGCAACCACATTGGCTCAATTTATTGTATTACAACCAATACAAATACAGTGTGAAAAAGATGAGAACACACCGTTCTTTTGGAGGGATACCCAGGTTGTAACAGTTGTCATACTTCAAATAGTCTACACCCTGGTAAAAGGATTGATTTGAGTTAAAATTCCTGTTAAGTAAAGAAAAATATAACTAGCAACAATTCCAATTTATGACAATGTTACTAAGATGTTAAGTTACAAAGGAATGATTTCAAAAGGAAGCTCAGGATACATCACTGACACAATTATACAAAGATGTGCCTAGTTTTATTTTGGTTTCCCAAAGGTTGTATCCTCCTTTAGAAGCAATCCTGATTGAGACGCGGTCGACACTAAATGTGAACATCTTTTTCAATAGGGATTCCAATCACTGGTTCACTACATTGTAGGGATCAGCACTTTTCGCTGGACCCAACCCCTCTGTTGGTTCTCCATGCTTAATATTAATCAATGGTGGATGTGCTTCAAACATCATCTTCATGAAATATTTGATTGATTGACAGTAGATGTATACTATTGCAATTTACATTTCCAATTAAATATTTGACATATTTTAGTGCAGCCAACTAAGCTTTATAGTTAAATGCATCAGGCAGTTGGTCTATTTTCTTGTATTACTTGAGAAATTTTAAACCTAACTGTGCCATTTAGACATAATATTTATGACAGTATAGGTCATTGCCAAGTTCTGGGAAAACATTGCAACAAACAAATTTCAGTTGAGTACTATCTGATATAGAATGGCGTAATTTTTCTATTTGTTTGCTCAAAATCTAGAAGCATTCCATTAAATGGAACAATTTCTTATCTCATCAAATTTTTTGGGGTATATGATGATGCCATCAGAAACTCTTATCTAAAGCTTGGTTTTGTTTTGTAAAATGAGAAATTAGTTCCATAAAAGATATATGAGGCTGAGCTAAACAATTTATATCAGATGTGCTACACATACAGAATGCACATGATAAAATAGAAATGAATGAGGAGTACTTATGTTGTATGGACCCTACAAACTCCCTAAGCATGAATAGTATCTGATACTGTTTCACAAATCATGAAAATGAGATAATAGAATCTAACCCAAGAGGCAAATAAATCTGCATCATCAGTTTCATGGAAAATCGATCCTGGCCGGACTTGACATGTAAACATCCTAATAACAGTAAAGATATGTACAAATATTAACCAGGAGATTAGATGATCAGCTAGTCACAATCAACACGAGTGACATTTCTTTAAGAATGAATTGTTCAAACATCTGGCTTATTGCAATATCATCTTACCCAGCATCTGAATATATGCCAAGCTTGAGTCCCTTTCCATGGACATAATCTGCAAGAGCTTTGATTCCAGATGGAAATGTCTTAGGATCAGGAACAAGTTGACCCTGCACTTCCACACCCAAAACAGTAAGGAGCAACATATATTAAAGAACGTTCAAAACAGACTTTTAAACTTTGATACATAACCATTTATTCACATAGAAAATAGGTAGTGCATGCAATCATGAATAAAATACATGCTTCCTGCTTGATTAAACAAATATCTAAGTGGAGTGCAAAGTTGGAAGCACAACGAATGTATACTTTAAATCATTACACAACAATAACTTTAGCCATGATATAACATTGAAAGCTAACAGTTATGTAAAATAATAGATGATAACCATAAAGTTGATCCAGAAAGATTGAAAGCAACAGAACTTAACTGACCTTAAGATTTCTTGTCACAGCAGACCAGCAATCATCTGCATATTGCAAATTGTGATATCAAATAAGTATAAACAGATGACACGCTGTTAGAAAGTTCATTTTGAACAGACATGAACAGTACCTATATTGACATATACATAACCTAAATCAGCCAATCCGGTTGATACCAGTGCATCAGCTGGAAGGATAAAATACATATCAGCATTAGTAGAACCGAGATAAATATTGAATTAATGCTTTTAAGTATGAACCATAATGCTTGCAGTGAAACAAAATATGCCTTTGGAGATTATAAATCTAAAATCTAAAATTACAATACAAATCATTATCAGATGGAATGCAAATCTCACTTTAAAAACAAAAGGTTTTTGTCTGTTTAAATAGTTAACCTATTTCACCGAAAAAGACTGCCATACTTTCAAGAATGCAAAGTTTATTTAATGTACAGGGAGAACCAAAGACCAAAGAAAGAAAAACAGATACCCGTTTCCTTAATGACCTTTTCACTGATATTGCATGCAAAGAAATTCCAGCTATTCCATCTGCAGAGCAATTAAAGCAAAATCAAAGTAAAGACCATCCAAAATATCTGTGTGAGATGGTGATCGTGATTGTGACCGTGTGTGTGCAGGAGGGTCTTACAGTTTTATCAGTTTGGTGGAAGCAACAGAGTAAAGAAAAAGTCAACAACTCAGAGATTTTATTCAACTAAAAACAAAAGATTAATCTGGAGAAAGCGAGAATCGAACCCCATCTGAGGCGTTTTAGCCAATCCATTACTCAGCTGAAACACACCGTACATGGAAGTGTCGTAAACAGAATGAAAGTTTGATCCGAAAATTGGGTTCCCATAGCTCTGCAAAAGTGGCGCAACTCTCGCTGAAGCCGAAACAGAGGAAGCAAAGAAGAAGAGAATCACCGAGTACACCAAAAAAGTGTATCCCAGTTTCTGCTTCGCCATGAAAGCGATGAAATTTGGAGAGTAGAATCTGAACAGTGTCACTTGAAACAAATCCAAAACATCAGTTTGAGTGTGAGATTTCCGTAGGAACTGTCGGGAAGAGAAACATTTGACACGATTTGCCACGTATATATCACTTAATCTTATTCTTTTATTTTGAAACTAATTGTTAATGAGTATGAATAGAAGGAATACTTTAAGTTAGGGATAAGAATCTCTTGTAATATTCGAAATACATAGTTTTCTTTATCTTAGTACGTGTCACCGCTACAATGTTCCCAGATAATTAAATGTGTTTTTAGTTGTTTTTACGTTGAATCCAATCTTTAAAGTTGTTAGCTTTTATGGGTCTAGACACTTCTCTTCCTGTGATAGGACCCACGGTCTACGTTAGTAGGACAATTCTTTTCTAATCAGGGTTAAACTATGTTTTGGTGTCTTATCTTACGATTTTTCAGATGTATTTTAATTTTTCATAGTGAATTATCTTTCAAAAAAATTAATTCCAGTGCTTATTTTTAAAATTTGATCAATTAAATTTGACAATCTCCAACGTAGTTTCGTATAAGCAACCATTCTTAACAAAAATTTATTACCAATTTGGATTAGTAAGTTAGCCTATCACTCGCTTAATCCATTCCTAGATGAAGTGAACCATAACTGGTATATGGCAACGCGAATAACTAACACGAGATATATAAAACTAAATCTAAAAGATCAGATATTCAGTTTATATTAATTTGTTTATTTTGATGATACTAAATTGGAGGAATATTACAATTGTATTTCTTAAACGCATTACTTTTGTTCATGTCTTAACAAATTTTTCCTTTTGTGGAATTACACAAACACCATTCACATATTCAATAAAATAATAACTATAATGAAGAAGAACTTTAAAAGATTGAACTCGCTCTCAAAATGCATCACTACTTGAAGAATCTATCAAACCTCCCCATGCGTTCATGACCATCTTCCAAGCCTCTACAAAGTCCACTACCATGTTATTATACTTTACTTTGACATTCTTATAATTATGAAACTAACATAAAAGGTTGGAAATTTTACGAAAATTTATGTTAATTGAATTTATTAAAGTGAGATCTCTGTCGGTGATAAAGACTTACATCAACTTTTAAAACAATCATAGAAAATAATCTTGTAGACATCATACACTATCTTAAGTAAAGACAACTTATACTTATTAGTCTTGTATGTATTGTTTCTATCAACAAAATAATGTTAAATACATTTTTTAATTCCACTAAACTAAGATGAATTCAAAAAATATTTGTAACAAATGTCCTTTAGCAATATCCTTGGCCAAAATATTTGTTAATTCCACTTCTCTTCAGAAGCTTTCTTTTCAAAAATATCCTTTGCCAAAACTTTGATGTCTTAAACAATGATTCTGCACTGTTGGAGAAAAAACACAAATGTATACTTAATTGAGTTCACTAAGGAAAAAATAAATAATTAAAAATGAAGGTACAAAAAAGTTATTGAAAAAAAAAAGTGATCGACTACTCAAATTTCTTCATCCTTAGATTTTAGGATCACAGATACATTACACATTTGGAAAAAATTGTTCTGGACCAATACGTCAGCCCAATTGGATTTCAGTCATAGATAATAAATAATGGGGGTTGTAGTGACAGAGGTAGTTGGCTGTCTGAATCAATTGACAGCGGTGTTGTAGTGTTTGTATATGTACCCGTGCACCCCCTCTTCTTTCACTTTCACTTCCACCGCAAAAGAAGAACTTTCGTTGCTGGTTGAAATTTTGTAGTTTAGGGTCCATACTATTTCATCACTTTGCTTCATATTTTCTCAGAAAAAAGGTATGCATTACAAGATAAATTTACATTTGATAAGTTTATGGTTGAGGTAAATGTTATATGTGAAAAAAACAAAAAAAAAAATGAGTTTAATTACAGAAGTCATTTTTCATCCAGCCATTTATGGAAGTCGACTTCCGGAAGACAAGTGGACTTATGCGAAAGTGAAGTTATTTTTTTCCATTAACGGAAGTCGACTTCTATAACACAAATGAAAAAATTCCAACTTCCATCCGAAAGTATATGTGTAAAACAGAAGTGGACTTCCGGTATGGAAGTGAAGTTTTTTTTTTCGAGTGTTACGGAAGTGGACTTCCGATCTTTAAAAAAGTTAATTTTTCACAATTACGGAAGTCGACATCTGGAAATGAAATTTAACGGATGGTGACTTCCGGTGAGTAGATTTTTTTTCTTCTCCAGATGTGCTAGCATGTGTTTTTTCTTTCTTTCTTTCTTTTTCCACTTCCATAGATGATTTTTCTTTTCTTTTTCCACTTCCGTAGGATGCTTTTTCTTTTATTTTTCCACTTTTTCCACTTCCAAATATGTTTTTTGGTAGATAGACTAAGTGATTTTTATTTTGTAATTTTGTTAGGGTTTGAGTAATAACTTATGTTTTATTTATTATTTATTTATATTATTTATTTAATTTTTATTTACATGAATATTTATTTTTTGTTTATATATTTTTTATTGTTATATTTTTGTGTGTTTTAATTATTATTTGTTTAAGTTTAATATTTATTTATTGTTTGTCTGTTTTATATTTTTGAATGAATATTTTTATTTTTTATTGATTTAATTTATTTATTTTAAATTTTTTTATGGGTTACTGTTTATGTATGTTTTATTTTTTTTATATTTATTTTATTGTTGGAGGAATATTTTAATTTTGTTTTTCTATTTTTTTAAATTATAATTATTTAAAATTTAATTATTTAAAATTATTTTTACTCAACAATAGAATTAATTAAAATTAAAATTATTCAAAATAGTAAATAATTAACATTTTAATTATTCTAAATTATAATTAATTAAAATTAAAATTAATTTAAGTTGTAATTAATTAATATCAAAACTTATTTACATTAAAATTTAGTACAAAAAATTACAATGTGTTTACAGAAGTCGACTTTTTACGGAAGTCACGCCTCCTACGGAAGTCACTAAATCACTCATCTCTTCTTATGGACATCACTTCCCCTTATGGAAGTCATTTTCAACTACGGAAGTCAACAATTACAATCACGGAAGTCACACCTACGAAAGTCACCACAACTACGGAAGTTAGTTTTAATTACGGAAGTCGACTTTCGTGCCAATCACATAAGTCACACCTACGGAAGTCACCACAACTACAAAAGTCAATTTTAATTACGGAAGTCCACTTCAGAAACTTGATTTTGTCTACGGAAGTCCACTTCCATCATTTTATGGGTTACGGAAGTCGACTTCCGGGATTAAATCACTTGCGGAAGTCGACTTCCGATTTGTGGTTTACGTCTCACTCACATGGCAAAAAATGTTTATACGCATGGCAAACATTGCAACAACAACACAAAAAATGAAAACTAGAAAGAGGTATGATTACTTGTTAATGTAGAGGAAGGGCGAAGGGAAAAGGGAGACCAAAACAAAAAACAGATAGGAAGAGTGTGGCTTGAGGGGGCGACCTTAGAGACCTTAGAGAGTGAGGAGAGTCAGGCAGAGGTTTGGGGGTGAGGTGAGGACGACGGCTAAATTTAGGTTAAAAGTGAGTGAAAAATAGTTTTTATTAAATAAGAGAGAGAAATGAGAGAAGTAATTGATTTAAAGTTTTAAAATGGTAAATGGATAATTCTGGATTTTAAAAAAAATTTAAAGGTGAAGAAGTAATATTGGGGTGCAGAAAGAAAACCCCTAAATAATTCTTATGTATCATAGTTAAAGATAAAAAAAAAGAAGAAGTAAACTTTACTTACGTAATTTGAGTATAGATTTTTTTTTCTTAATAATATTGATCTTTAAAACTCCATTTTATTACTCAAAAAAGGAAGTAAAAGTATTATCTTATTCAAAAGTGATTTGATAACAAATTAATCATATTTAAAATTTGATGTTCATCATTTTATAAAAATATTAAAAGAGTAAGATACTAGTATTTACATAATACCGTGATAAAATTAACTTTACTAAGGAGAAACTTCACTAATATGGTATTTTAAAAACAGATCAAATTAACAAATATATTACATATTTTTTCTGGGTGATATAACTTTTCGGGGTCATGAGATTAGCATGGCCCAGTGTAGGACACTTATTCTTGGACTCTCCTTTTATTCTTCCTGTACCCCCTTAAAATTATATATTTTAATTTTATCCTGATATATTTATAATAAAATATGAGAAGTCAACCTTATAAATTTCATTTTGTTTAACTGTTGTACGTGGTGTCTCCGGTGAGGTTTGGAGGTTTTAATTCCAAACGTATTTCAAAAATATGTTCCGAATTAAATACTTTAGAACATCTTTGTAAATATACATTTTAGATCCAACAATTCAAAATACATTTCTGGAACATCAATTAACTTCTCATATTTTCTTATAAATTTATAAAGGTTAAACAGAAAGAAATGATTTTAGGGGGTGCAGAAAGAAAAAAGGCAGGTGCAGGAAGAAGTTGCTAACTCCATCAGGAAGCAAACAGATCCAATGAGATATCCTAAGTAATGCATGTTAGGTATTATTGGAACAGTTTTTTTATCCATCCTAAAAAATTAAGAGCATTACACTTTTTTTATTATTGAGACAAATTACAATGTGCACAGAGCAATTGTCCACTTTTTTCATAAAAAGATAAAATAATTATTAAATAAAAAAATGTTAAAATGACAAGAAACGTATTTATTTTGAAAATACGGATATCATATACGACACATATCCGATAAGATGATACATTTATTTTAAAAATAAAAGATATGTATTTGATATATTTATTTTGAAAATAATATAAACAATATATTATGCATATTAAAAAATATATAACAATTTTTAAATATATAATAAATATATAACTATTATTATTTGAATCTAAATTAAAAATATATATATTAAAGTTGTAAACATATAAAATTATAAAATATTATTATCGTAAAAATATCTTTTATATCGAATACTTCATTAACAAGTATTAATAAAATATCCTAAATAATGCCATGTTAGGTATTATCGTGACAGTTTTCTTAACCATCCCAAAAAATTAAGAGCATAGTTAAGAATATGCTTTTTATTTGGTTTTATTGTTGAGACAAATTACGATGTGCACATAGCAATGGTCCACTTTTTTCATAAAAAATAAAAGAATTAATTATTAAAATAAAAAATATTAAAATGATAAGCAATGTGTTTATATAAAATAATTTAAGTTAAATTATTTTAGAAATTTTATAATTTTATTATGAAAATTATAAGTAGTTAACTGCGTTCACAAAAGTTATAATATATATATATATATATATATATATATATATATATATATATATATTAAAAGTAACTACAATTAAAAAAAATAGTAAATATGTATGAAAAAAATAATTAGAAAAATAATTTACTTTATTAATGGCTTAGATAAATTATTTTATAAACTTTTATATTTTTATTATGGATAATATTTTATTGTAAATAAATAGTTAAACAAGTTTCAAAATATAATAAAAAAAAATCAGGTCAAAAAACAATTATAAACCTAAAGAATAAAATAATAAGGAGTTGCATACACCAATAATAAGAATATGAATTATACATTTTTTTTTCCTTTTAATGCAAATACCCAACTCAACACGAATCACTGAATTCCTTATTCCTATTATTTATTAATGGTATAAAAGAAGCATACTATTGTGAGTACTATACAGTGATGATGTTGAAAAGTAAAGAATAAGAGATGAGAAATTTGTTTGTTTTTAGTTGTTTTATATAGTTGGATTTTGTAAGGTGGTTGCAAGTTCTCAACTTCTACTCCAAAGTCAAGACTTAAAAGGGGTCAAAGTTTTTCTAAAAGGGGCCAACTTGGATACCTTAATTTTTTTCATTAGTTTAAATGTTAAAATTATTAAATAATACACAAACTGATTCAGACTCTTATTATTATTATTTTTTTGTGAGAAATAAAAGTCTTTTGGAACAAACACAAACACAGTCAAACCAAACTTCTCTCCGTCTTTAATTATATGTCGCCGGTTTTCTTGTACATTATTATAAGAATAGTAACTAGAAATCAATAAATTAAATATAATTATTAAAATGTTAAAAAAACAGTATATATTAATTACATTAAATGTTTTATTAACTGAATAAATTTTAAAATTGTACAACCCTGATTATTTCTTCTTCTTTTTTCGTTGTAAACGCATTCCTTATTAGTTATTTCACTATTTACACTAGCCAAACAATAAAAAGAATATAAATCTTAAATGAACATTATGAACATTATAAAAATCAAAAAGTATATCGTATAAAACAGTAAAAAAAAAGTTCACTGCAGTCGCTATACATATAGTATTCATGTCTAAATATACTTATAGTTTCCATATCAAATAAAAGTTTCATTGGTTTAGTCCCTGTAGCTTTTTATTTTTATCCTTATAAAACTTTATTTTACAACTTCAATGTTTATCACTTTTAATTAGAAACATATTACTCATTTACTAAAAAATAACTTTGATTCTTAAAAAAGTGAAACTTAACTTAACTAGGTGAATTTCATCTGTTTTACCTGATAGATAATATATTTTTGACATTTATAGGACAACATCCAAAGTAGGACAAACACTAAACTGGCTCAATGTTACACTTATTAAATATAAATAGAAAATATTCATGACAGGAAAATTTTTAATTAGAAATCAATTTTAAAAATAAAAAATAGTTAGTTATTGTATTGATTAATTTAGATACTAATTTATAAAATTAGAAACTATTAATTATTAAAATAGCCAATATTATAAATACAAAATTATAATTAGTCACTAATTAATTAGAGACTAATTTAGGAACTAATTTATTTTGGTAGCCAAAACTTAGGTAATTAATTTTTAGTGAATAACTTCTTTTAGTAGTTAAAACTATGATAGCTAATTTTAAAGACCAATTTAATGATTAATTATAATTTTTTATTTATAACAATAATTATTTTAGTAATCAATAACTATTAATTTTGTAAAATTGATATGTAAATTAGTCACCTGATTACTAATAATTATTAGTCATTAAAGTTAATTATTACTTAGAAATTTCTTGTAGTGACCAATTATGATTATATTTAGATAATTTGAAATGTTTTTATATTTTTTTCTTGTTGAATTTTGGTATGGTTAAAAAAAAGGTTAAATATGTTTTTAATTTTTAAACAATAAAATTAAAATTTGTTTCTATTTTAAAATTTGATACAGTTTAGTCATATTGTTAAATTAAAAATGGTTAAATGTCTTGTTTATCACATGACAAAATTTAATATTATTAAATTAAAAAAACTATATTAATTAATTTTTAAATTTAAGAATTAAAATATATCCAAATTTGAATGAAAGACAAAATTCAAGTTTACGGAATCCAAATATATCTAACTTTAAAAAGACAATATTTTGTTGCAAAAATAAATGAAAGGAAAAGAGGTGTGTTTAAAAAACATGGAAAAGTCAATTTTTAAATAAATTAAAATTATAAAACCTTAATTTTACACAATAAGACATTAAGACAAATGATGGAGATTTTTAAACAACCGATAAAAGAAATCATGAACTTAATAAACTTTTAATTATTTTATCATAAATTTATTGTCACTCACCTATTCTTTCTCCATCAACTAAATTATTGAGGATTATCTCTAATTCACCTTATTGGCCTATTCTATAATTGGCCAAGTTAGTCCTAATTAACTACATTACACACTCTTCCTAAAAAATCACATAAATCAGGAGCTTATCTTCTTCACCTTTTGGTTTCTCAAACTAAAATAGTAAATGGAGTTATCTATAATTCGATTACTACAAGAAAAAAAAAACATTTTGGGAATAATAACATGTAATAAGAAAAGGATCTTAATTTTGTTTTGTCTTATTTTAAATGAAAACCAAAAAAAAGTATATTTTTAGAGGGTTTTTTGCAACCACTATAATAATTTATAAGTTAATTTGATGGTTCGTAAACTGGTATGAGAGAAAAAAATTGTGTCTAAACAAACTTTCCATAATTTCTAAATTGTTTTCACGCACTACTCCAACTAGCATTTTAACTTATAAGTTAATCACTTTAATATGTTTTTTTTTTTCGGCTTACATATTCTCTTGAATTATTTTAATAGGATTCTAATTCTTAAGACTATTTTCTTCAAATTCAAAATTTTAGTTAATTTTGCATATACGTTTAGTCTTGTAATTTACTTAAAAAGGAATTATTTTAGTCCTTGAAAAAAAAAATTACCCCTAAATTTCTTGTTTACCTTGTTTCCGTCATGAAAAATTATCAATGATGGTTGACATGGTAACGGTCTAAAGTCAGAAAGTGGGAATTATAATACTTATAAGTTAAATATTTTTTTATCCACAAATTTATATATTGAAATTTACGTCCTTTTAAACTTTAATATATTTTATTTTTTAAATTTAAAAGATAATAAATATAATCTTTTTAATTTAAGATATTAATTGTTTTAACATATTAAATGATATTTTAAATTAATATTTAATGTTAATTTAAAACATGTTTGACATGTAAATAAAGTTAATATTGTTAGGTTAAAATAATTACATTCATTTATTTGTTAAAATTTTACAACTAAATATGTATTAAAATTTAAAATATAAGATAAATTTCAATTTCACATTAAAATTTTTAAATTTAAAGATTAAAAATATATTTAATCCTAATTATAAAAACAAAAATGTAACAAAACTATCCTGAAGATGAAAATATTTAAATCTACTAAATATTAATAAAAAATAAAGGCAGAAATACATAGCATATTATATTATATTATATTATATATATATATATATTTATTGTAACATCTCATTTAATAGTCTAAAATCATTAAATAAAACATTTCATATTTGATGATCACAAAGCATATAATACTAAAATGTACCAATTATATTACAGTCATCCATAAAATAAGCTAAAATACAATTTTATACATAACCTTCTAAAAGCTTAGAGTTTTTCAAAAAGATGTATATGTACACAAGAACTCTAGATGCTAACTAAACAATTGCATCATCCTCTCCTTGCACCAGTCTAGCTACAAGATCTTCATCTATTCACCCCAATCAAATTATCATTGCGAAAGAAACAAGAAAAGACAAACAAGACAAAGAGAAAATGATGAGAAGTTAATGTTATAAAAAGATTTAATCATTCAATAGTCTAACTACTTAAATCATACATAATTCAATTATCTTGTGTTATACTAAGATTCAATTATCTGAATACATACATTGATATTGGACCCCGGTAAGTTGTACACTTATGGTGGTATCCAATGCTTTGCAGAGGGTAGATATTACCACACACAAGGTTAGTTTGTGAACGTCTTTAGCCAAGGTAAAGCCCCTAGTCGAAAAGTGCATAAATGTCCACTCGTCCAACAACCAGATGGCTCGCCCAACGAGGCTTTAGGAGAAAAATCCTTTTAAAAATCGCTCAGCGAGGTCTTCTCGACCAGTGACTACAAAGTCAATAAACTCTCTAACTTTTGATTCGTTGTGTGAGTAGGTACTCAATTAATAACTCCTAAATCAATCAGTCCCTGACTTTAGATTCGCTCAACGAGTAAATTCTTGCTCAGCAATTTCTAATTCATTTGAGCCTTTGACTTTGGATTTATTAAGCAAGCTATCTCTCAACCATTGATTCTATATAATTCTGCAGAACATGATTCTGCATAATTATGCATTCCCAATCATTTCTAGCAATGGCGGACCATTAGAGGGATAGGGGGAGCCACGGCTCCCCCAAAATTTTTTGGATTTTTTTATATTTATTTATATATTTTTTAAATTATAATTATATATTATTTATATTAAGTTTATATTATGAAAAATAATAATAATAAATAAAATAACAAATGTAATGGAAACATTGATTTATAAAAAAAATTAGGATTTTATTTTTGTTATAAAATTTTTCTACCATGTAAGTTATTATGAAAGTGTGTGAGGGCGAAAAAAATATGAAGAGATAGATTGAAAACAAAGGTTGGAGAACACATAGATTGAGATTGAAATATACATTTATGTATGATCTCTCGCATATCAAGCTTAATATCTTATAATGATTTATGTATGTTAGATTTATGATTCTTCTTAGGATGTTTATCCCAGATTAGTATAAACCCTAATTATGATTTTAGGGGTTCTTTTATGAAATTGGTATGAACCCTACTTATAATTTTTTCCAAATTAGTATAATCTTTAATTATGAAATTTAGGGACTTTATGCCTATGGTAAATTTTGTAAAGTTTTGAATTTATACAGGAGAGATGATAAATTTATATTAGAAAGATTATAATAAAGAGTAAAAGAATTGTTTTTTTTTTGAAGGAGGAAAGTTTGTGATAAAGGTGAAAAAAAATTGCATCTACGTTAATTAAACTTGAGAAATTTCATGAGAACCAAAAATTCAAGACAATGAAAAACAAATCTCTAAAGTTCCTAGAGTTACATATAATGAATTTAAAAATTCATTAGAACACAATCCGGGAAAAGTATCTTCAAATTTCACAATACTCACCAAATAAAATTGATGAGGTACGAAGGGCTTATCTAAAATGGTATTCATTGTTTGGTATTATGATATAATAACGAATGATAGTCATATTTTTCTGAATTCTATTATTATGTGTGCTTGCTTTAAGTAGAAGAAATGAGAAAAGAAAATGAAGATCTTTTTTTAACTATATATATATATATATATAATATAATTTGGCACCCCCAAATTTTTTGTTCAAGTTCCGCCACTGATTTCTAGACAACTCAATAACCTTCACAGATGCCAAACACATATAATTTGAATCAACCACAAACAATAGTGTCAAGAACTATCAAATACAAGACCAATCCAAATGACATTTACATCTAACTATCTTAGGTTTAACACCTCAATTTCACACAATCATGTATCATTCCCATATCAAACACACCTACCATTCACAGTATCATCATACAATCTATCAATTCAATAAACACTTAAATTAGCTTCCCTTACATGTAAGATGACTCAAATCACTCAAGGAGTGTAAAATCTCCCTTCCAACTATTAGGACACACTATTGAACCTAAGCAAATATAATCAAGGAACATCATTAGAACCACTAGTCAGCAGAAATTCACATGAAAAACATAAAAATCAAATGCGAGCCAAGATTACTCACATGCAATGAGATTAACATCATATCAAAGAAAAGGCTGAAAATTAACTTACTTAATTTGAGAAATTGATCAGATAGGAGTGGAGAACTCGCCACAAGGATCACCCTAGTGGTTTCTGATCTTGAAAAAAGATGAACTCAAGAATGAGAAATCTAGAGAGAAGGGAGAGGCTCATAGAAAATATTTTTAGAGAGATTATGTATTTATATAATGAAACTCGTTTATAAAATTTATATTTATACTTTAACTTTTTAATATCAAAATAATTGAGTATTCATTATTTTAAACACTTTATCGATCTTAAAGTACCATTTATAGGTTCTCTCTCACACACAATATATATATATATATATATATATATATATATATTAGATAAAAATACACATTTGGTCTCTATTTTCGTTCAATTGTGTCAATTCAATCCTAATATATTTTATTGTTTAATCATGTCATATTTTTTGTCAATTTTGTTCAGTTTGGTCTTTTGTTTGGCACGCCGTTTAAATAATTAACGGCAATGAATAATGACGATCACGTGTCACTTCGTGATTTTTTTTTTATTTTTTAATATTTTTTTAAAATTTTAGATTTTTATTTTTTTTTAAATTTTTGAAATAATGTCTACCTATCCACCAACAATATACTACCTGTCAGAGTTGATGTTTTATATTCAATTTGATCCCAATATTCATTATTTTTTCTTCAATTTAGTCTCAATTTATTTTTATAATGGAATAATGTTGTCCTTTTTCATATTAAAACTAAATTTAATTTTTATATAAAAATTATAAAATATTTTTATTACAATTAATTTAAAATTAGAACAATTTTAAAGAATAGATCTAATACCATTATCTAAAAACTTCAATTCGGATGAAAAATTATTTTTATTCCATATGATTGGTCTAACTCTGATTCACGTGAAAACCATTTCTTTAGGAAAATAAAAGCTAACTTGTCAAGATATACCATTTTATTACCAAAAAAATTCTCCTGTAATCATTTCAAGGAAAAAAATATATAAATTAAACTTTTTTTTGTCATGTCAATTTGACTACAACTCGGAAATAATATTTAATAAAAAATAATGATATTTTAATTTATTTTTTTTACTATTTTTAATTAATTACTTTAATATTTTTTAATTATTTATTTTGATTTTGATTTTTTAATAATATAATATGATAATCTAAAAATAATTGAAATGATAAGTTAAAAATAAATAAAAGAAATTGTTCTAATATATCATTATCTATTTAATAATAGCTTTGAAATATCTGGCCATTTTCTTTTGTTTTGAAATACCGTGTTTTCTCAAGTTGGTCAAATTGATTAGTCTTCTTTAAATATACATTGACTTGTTTGAGATGACGGTTTCAACACCTCAGCATGAACTGTGCACAACTACCACATATTTACCTCACCTATTCATGTATACCACACCAAATATGTAAATACAGAAGAAGAAGAAGAATAAGAAGTTATTTATTCAAAAGAAATAACGTGTTTTTCTCATTGCGAATTCTAAAATTCATAACACCGGTACTGAACCTGAACATGAAAGAACATCCTCTGTAATCTGTGTGAATAAAAAGTATAATCTGTATGACACTCATGTATATATAAAGTATTTACAAATTAAGAAAAGAAGAACTTATAAAAATAGTGAGATCAGGAAGAACTGAATTGGTAGGTGTATCTGTCCATTTTCCATGTAAAATTGATCGATCTCTGTAAATAACTAGTTGTTGAGGTTGTTGATTCCTTTGCTTGGTCCAGAAGGTGGCACTGGCCCTTTGGGAAGCATGTTGAGGACCAATGGCACGTGTTTCCCTCCGGCGAGCCTCGTCACCGGAAACGGCTGTTTCCCGGCGGCCCTCATGTGGGCACAGGCTGACACGCGTCCGGGAGTCTCTGGCAGCACCACCCTGACCACCCTGTCGCTGGGAAGCGCGAGGTTGACGGTGGGGTGAGTCGCTACGAGGCTGAAATAGTTATGACTGAAGGGCCTAGCAGATGATGAGGTGGATGATGTGAGAAGCAGAAACAACAGCAACATAGATGCAAGGTAACGGTGGTTAGCCTCTGGCTTTGTCATAGGTTTAAGAAAGAGAGGTTGAGAATATGAGAAATAGGAAAGTTTTTGTTTTGGATGTTAATTAATGTTTGTTGATCTATGAATGAGGTGAGAGGTATGAGATGTTTATATATGTTTGAGATAGAAGGAAAAGTGGTGGAAGTTGTTGGTATGAATGTAGGAATGGAGAAATGTGGGAGTTGACAAGGTCAAAAATCAGAACGTAGAACAGTGGCAGTTGATGATGTTGTTGTGTTGTGTGTGTTGGTGTGATTTTCTAAACCAGTCGGCGTGTTTCTCAGCAACTCTCTTCGTGTTACCTTAATGGACTAATTAATATTCTCTTGTCACTGCTTCTTTACCTATTTAATTGAGGTCGTCCAAAAATGTCAACTATGCTTTCAAAACAAATAGAAATGTAATTAACAGTTATTGATAGGAACACTTAATTTGTTCGGGTAAAGTAGTCTAGTCATTTAATATTATTGTTAATTTACTCTTTTATTCATTTTGTTCTCATGTCCATCAATAATTAATTTACTTTGTTTTCTTTTTCGATACCATTTTTTTATGATTTATAATTATTTTCTAAACTTATAAATAATTATTCAAGTTAATTATATTCAAAACTTAATTATAAAATTAAAAATATTATTGTTTATTTGTTCATATGTTTTTCTTTTAATATAATATATATTTAGAAAGAGAAAAAGAACATAAACGAACACTAATAGTGCATAGTCATAGGTTTAATAAAACTATTTTTTTTTCTTAAAACAATATAAAGAATTTGCTAAAATTATTTTAAAAAATAATACTTAGAAATGGTTAGACCTTCGCTATTTTAAAAAATAATATAAAAAGAGGTCAAAGTCTTTATTAAGATAAAATTAATTTCTAATGTAACTTTAAGAAATAATAAACAGTACACCTTGTTAAACTGGAACTAACTTTAAAAAATAATATAACGAGAACGATAAGTTCTTGCTAAACTAAAGTTAATTTAAAAAAAGTTATAGAATAGATAAGACCGTTGTTCATAGATGAATTTTTTTAATTTGTTATATTTTAAAGTAAGTATAAGCTTAAAAGTGTTTAATTTTTAAAAAAAAAAACTATAAAAAGTTTGCTAAGGTAAAATATCACTTTAAATAATAATATATAGACATAGTTAGACCTTGTTAAACTAAATTAATCCAAAAATTAATATAAAGAAGGATAAAAACTATTGATAAGATAAAATTAATTTTTACAACAAAAAATTATTTTAAAAACAAAATAGATAGAGAGGATTAAAGCTAAAACTAATTTTAAAAAAATAAAAAAAAAAGGGCTAAGTCCGAACTAAGAGAAAATTAATTTTTAAGAAATTTAAAAAGAAGGTGAGCCCTTGCTCGTAAATTAAACTTTTATTTTTTTAAATTATTAAATGTTGTATATTGTGAGGTGAGCCATTCTAATTTCTGGTCACACTATTTTTTCCTTGCTAAATGAGCGTATTTAAGATAATGGAAATTTTTTGAAAAATATTAGAAATATAAGTTACAGTGATAAAAGAATATGTTGACTAACATTTTTTTAGTGTAAAAACTAAACTGTAATTAATTCCGGACATGTTTAAGTAGTGGGTTTAATTTGTTTTGCATCACTGATACCAAAATTAAATTTTGAATATAGTTAAGATAGAAGTGAATACGTAGTTTGGTCTTCCTTCCAAGTTCCAAGTCTGAATAGAGAATTCCAACGCAAATTTGGTTAGTGTGAGTCCGCGTAAACGGAGTCAAGTTCTCTTCTCCTTCACTTATGACATGTTTTCAAATTCCACATGGAACGTGCTTTAGTTTTTGTCCGACAAAATATCAAAATATCATTTGTTTACTAGGATTCGATACTTACAATTTGTCAACTTTGAAAAGCCTACGTTAGGTGTTAGGTGTGAAAGTCTCCACTAATTAGCATTTTGGTGCCATAGAATAATATTTCTGTTTTAGACCAGACAAAGATCTTCAACGAAACAAAATTAATATATATTAATATTAATAATGAATGGGATTTTAGATTTTCCTTCCGATAATAGTCAAACACTTGACCTTCAAAACCAAACCACACACATCCCTTGAAAGTTCCGTAATTTCATCGGAAAAAAACTGAAATAGGGACTTGGAATTCTTGGGCCACCAAATCAGGGGGAATGGGCGCAGTTGATAGTTTTTTTCTTTGTCGCATTACAGATCAAATTAACATTTAAAATAAAGTTTAGAGAAAGCTACTTCTATCTTTACCCAAAGAAAAACTATCACTTGGTCATTCATGAAAACCAGACTAATTAAAATGATAACCAAATAATTAAAGATTTATTCATATTGCAAAAATAACAGTGGTAGAAAAAAAATTACTCCTAGTTAAGGTTTTAGTGATAGTGTTTCACTCCACATGCACTTTGATAAAATCTAGAAAACGTTTTTGCAGTGGGCGATGGAAGCATTATAATAGGAGGAGACAGGGACGAAACTTCTGCTTTGATTCGCGAGCTGTATATATCAAACTATACTTATTTTACTATAACTGGACTATGCTTTTTTAACTATGTTTTAAATAAAATTTAAAATTTGAACTTAAATTTATATTTAACATATTTTTTTTCTTCAATTTAATTTGGTTTGTTACGGATTTAATGTCTAAAAAACTAATTTTTAAGATTTTTGTTTTCATTTTGAGGTGGATAATTGAGTCCATATTTTGAACCCTGGGTTTGTTGGGTAATAATAATAAATATTAAATACAGAATTGCCTTGCATCGCATCCACAACAACCGCGTTGATGCGAAGGCTCCCGTTTTTCTTCCGCTCCAAGTTTTGGAAATAAATGCCAATCCACCCACTTCATTTATAATAGTATTTTTTTTTTTAAACTAAGATAGTTTAGTGATTAAAAAGAAAAAAGAAAGAGTAAGGTTGTAAATTTAATTTCTCTTCCTAATAATTTAGAGAAATAAAATTAATTTAATAAGAATTTAGAAGAAAGGATAAAAAAAACTTGTAGGTTCAATTTTTTCATTAATAAAAACTAACGACTAATAATTATACGTGAAATATGTAACAAAACTTTATGCCAATGGGGTGAGTTCAAAAATTAAAAAAAAAAAGTGACAAAAATCAGTGAAGAAATTCATTCAAAGGATTCGAAAAAGCCCCTAAACGAATGAAAGAGAAAAATTATTCAAAAAGAAAATAAAAATACGAAAATGAGTGACAAGATATTGTAAATAAGAAAAAGTTAGCATAAAAAATCATGCAAATGCATGGAAAATTGTAAGCTATTCAAATAAACAGAAAAAAGACACATAAATAGGCAAGAAAATAAGTAAGAAAAATTATTAAATTAGTAGGGGTGTGTATATATATCATTTTGAATTGACAAGAAGAAAATCATACGAGTAAATAATATAATAGGAGGAAGATTTAATTAACGTTTTTTTTTTAAATAATTTATTCGCATTGCTATTTTTATAGGTTTATTTCATACAAAAAAAATAATATAACAAATAAGCAATTTAGTTTTTGAAATTGTATCTTATTGAAATATTAATCTTTAAAACTGAAACAACTTAAATAAGTCAGTGAAAATTTTAAGATTATATCTAAGTATAAAAATTTGATATGTTTTCTAATTTTTATCTCTAAATATATTGTTCTAGTTTAAAGACCTAAAGTTAGATTTAAGTATAGCTAAAGTCTTAATAATTTCTTAATTTATAGAGTCAAAAATCCTTGAAATGAATAATTTATTACTAAAAACAAATATTTAATAGTATTTTCATAGCAACTTCATTACAATTCCCACCAAGAGAATAAAGCTAAAATAAGGATTACTTTTCGGAAAAGTGGTATATAATAAAAGAAAATCAAAGCTCATAGTATTACGTCCAAATATGATCCAATTATAAAGAAACTTATCCAAATTTAATTGGCTCTTTTGTATTCGGAAGGGGAAATTGCTTGAAATAAAATAACAGGTAAAATTTATAATATATATATATATCATTTACACTGTGTTTTTTTTGGATGTATTCACTGTATAAGAAAATTGGAAAACAAGAATTAAACGGTGAGTGACTTGTTCTTTTGGAGGTAATGAGAAGTAATAGAAAGCACATATTAAAAAGATTTGTGATAAATGCAATCCGACTAGAATAGGTAAGATTAGAGGGTGAAGATCGTAAATAACTTTTTTTTTTCTTTTCTTATTTTGTTTTTCTTAGACTATCTTTGTTCCTTCTTCAAGTCTATTATTTTTAATTATTTCTTTAATACACTTTTAAAAAAAATTATGTTCTCTTCAAATTTTGTATCATTGTGTATATTTTTCTCTGAACATTTTTTTTTCAAATATTTGTTAATTATTTAATTAAAGAGTGAAAAACGAACTTTTTAATTTCTTCTGGTCTTTAAAATTTGTTATGTTTTTGTTTATTTTATGTGTAAATATTATTCTTTTATTTTGAATTTTTTAGATAATTTTGATTTTAAAATTTTCGAATTTTATTTTGTTAAAAAATAAATATATGTACTTCTAGTCTTAATTTCTTATTAAAATTAAATAAAAAATATTATTTTATAATTTTAATAATATAGTTTAATTTAAAATTATATATTTTATATATTATTAAAATTACATAATAATATTTTCTCAATAATTTCATGAGTAAATTAAAATTAAAAATGTACATATTTGTTTATTTAAATAAATAAGTTTTAATAATAAAATTATCGAAACAATTAAAAATGAAAAATATTTTATATAAGAAATCAAAAACATTATTTTTTGGTTCATTAATTAAATTATTAGTAAACATCTACAAATTAAGAATATATAAATAATATATAATTGTATAAAATTTTAAGAAAAAAATATTAAAAACTATTAGATATATTAACAAACAATATCAATTAAAATATATCTTTATATCAACAAAACCAAAAATTAAATACTTCAAAAATGATTATTAAAAACAAAAAAAAATAGAGAACGCAAATAAACATTTAATAGGTAAATGTTAAATTTATTTTTATATCAAATATATTTTATTATTTATTTTTTATAAATAATTTTTTTATTATTTCAGATAATCAATAAAAATTAAATAAATTATTATACATCATTTATATAGTATTTTATATTTCTTTTAACATTGGGAACATTTTAGTAATCTAACTTTTTTATCTATTAATTTTTTTTAATATGTTACATCAGTTTAGTCACAAATTTTCACGAACTTTGCTCTCTAAATCATTCTAAAATCACCTCTTAATCCCTCGAAAGAAACAACATCAACTTCACACTCTAATCCTTCTGATTTCTTCCTCTCCCTCTCCTTCAAATTATTCCTCTCAAAAGAATACAATCTTAATCTTATTTGTGAGAACCTAGAAAATGGTTATAGGATAGTGGTGATTTTTGTAAAAATAGAACACTGCATTGAAATTGTGACCTCTTCTTTATATTGTTTCCTTCTCAGTTGTACTCTAAAATATGAATCTTCTTCATCCTATAAATCAAGCAACACTTACATGGAAACAACGGAAAAAACATCGCTTAAAATAGGAATGAGCAATAAATTTTTATTATTGGTTATATAGTGAGTTTTATTTATCTTAAACCTAGATAGCATAACAAACAGGTTGCCCAGTGGCGGATCTTGACCAAAATTATTTGGGGAGCCAAAATAATATACTTAAAATTTATATATTTAACATTACTGTCACTAATTCAAAAAAAAAAATAAATAGACAATTTAGTATAGTTATAACTATAAAAGAAACTACACATATGCGAAGAATTATCCATTATTTTTTTATATTCTTGAACTTATCAAATTATTCAATCATAACTAAATTTTTCAGTTTTTTTTTCAACATAAATAACCATATTATCTAGAAATATTCATTTTCCATTTTATTAATGTGCACATATCGATTCAAAAGTCATCACAAACATTTTATTTCATTGTTATGCCATGACCAACTATATTGTCCTGTTTTGATCTTCACTTCTCTTTTATCAATTTTAAAAAATGGATTTATTCTTTTTTTTTCATCAATATACCTATTTAAAAAATAAGTTTAAGACTAAAAAATAATTTATCATAATATAATAAAAAATTAAGAGACAACAAAAAATTATGATAATCAAGTCCACTTAAAAATTGTCTATAAAAAAATCACATAATACATTACTTACTCTTCTATATTCATAAAAAATAATATACAAAATGTCATGAGATAAAAAATAGTGCTAAATATTAAACAAGTATTTCACTATCAAGTGAGACAAATATTTTTCTTTAAAAATGGAAGAAAATATATAAAGAATGAGAACAAAAATAATGAGTTTCTATTTAACTTTTTTTTTTCTTTTGTAACAAAAGAAATTAGGTAAAAGTGAGAGATAACTACAACATATGAAAAACTCAAAACACAATAAGAAGAAAAAATAAAAATTATCTTAATGATTTTTTTGATTTATTATATTTGATTTTATATTTTTCTATTTATTAAAATTAAATATTATACTTTATAAAAGAAATAAAAATAATAATTAATTTAATTTTCATTAATTCTTCAATATAATACTATCTAATTTAAAAAGATACATTTAATTTAAATAATTTTAAAATATACATAATTTAAAAAAAAAATGCATATAATTAAAAAAAATACATATAATTTAAAAAAAATTGAAAAAGAAAAATTGGAAAAGTTTGGGGGCCGTGGCCCCCGCTTGCTCCTTGAGAGCTCCGCCACTGAGGTTGCCTATCTGTTTTAAGCAATGGCATTACAAAATGTACAAAATGTAAATAATTATAGGCAACAGTTGTTAAAACGTAGATAGTTTATACAATATTTTTAAAAATGTGGTAATTTAACTTTAAATATTTTTAAATTATCATCATGTGACCTAATAATAATTAATTTTTTCTAAGGTGCATCAATTTTCTCTTGGCAAAGGCTAGGTGGGTCAAGTCATAATCAAATCATCGCAATTTGGTTACTAGAATCTTAAGTAGAAAGAATTGTACTCTAATTATCAATTATAGTTTTTGACTTAGTAGTAAGTGTTTGATCCAATAATGGGTATCATAGACAATGTCATGAGCTTGATTTCCAATGAGACAATTGTTCATAGAGAGATTAAATAATTATGTTCTAAACATAAACGCAACAATAGAATAATGATTGGCTAAAGAATACACAACATTTAAAATATGTTGCCTAAAATAAAACTATGAAATAAAGTGTGGTTTATTGTTTTTGTCTAATGTAACAGTTTTCAAAACTTTCGTGGCCTTAGGAAAAAAAATGTTGTCTTTGAGCAACAACCACGATTGCATACTCCACGGTTGGAAAACCGTGGCAAAATTGTTGCCTAAAGTTAAATCCACAATTTGTTTACTTTAGACAATATTTTTAAGTTGTTGTCTAAACTAAAAAATGATGTTTTTTCATATTTTTATTTATTGTGTATTTTTTCACAAAAAAAAAATGCTTAACACTCTCAATTTAAAGTGTTCAATATCATAAACCTTTTATTTAATAGATAATATAAAAAATTTATCTTCTTTATTCTATTATTATTTTTTGTTTCATTTGAATAACTCTTTCGTTTCGCTAAAACAATTTTCTTTTATCTTGCTTAGGTTATATTTTAAAAGTTTTATTAGATTTCTAAGGTATTTTCATCTTATTATACCCTTAATTAAACATTTGTTTTTCTTTGTGCAATTTCATTCAGTGGTTTCTCAAATTGTTTCTAAGATACACATTTAATCATTTTTTTAATATTTTTATTTGTTGTTTATTTTTATCATCTAAAATACTATTTTATTATTTTTATATAATTATTTTTATTTTCCAACTTTTTATCATATGTGTAATTTTTTATGACTATAATTGTATAAATAAATTTAAGATGTATAAAGAAATTTATTATAATATTTATTAGTGTATAAAAAAATAGATTTCAGAAGTAAACAAACATTTAAAATATTTTTTAATTTGAATATTTATTTTTTGTCTAATTTTTTTAAAAATAGTTTTATATTTTAATAATTAGGTTTCATTAATGTTTGTAAATATAATAAATATTTTGGTTTTCATAAAATTTTATTTGATATTTGAAATATATACAATTGTACTTTTTTTAAATATTTAATATTAAATATTTAATAATATTATATTTATCACCATAATTTTTTATTATTTTATAAAAAATAATTAATTAATATCAAAATAGTAAAAAAACAAATACAATATATAAGTATATATTGTAACATCCCATTTAATAATTTTCACACTACCAAATAAAACATTATATTATGATCAAACAAAGCAGATAGTAGGAATAACCTGTTATATATCGCTGATACAGTCATCCAAAAATAACCATATAAATCCCTGATGGCAAGTATAGGTATACAAGAAAGGATAATCTATACATCGCAAAACTCCATAGCATCTAACCCAAAAACTACCACGAAACATCCAAGCAAAAGATCAACTCTTGTCCAGGAGAGGGGTGTCTTCATCTGGATTCGGCTCTACTTACACCAACAGTAGGTGATCATTGCAAGGAGAACACACAAGGAAAACAAACATAAACAAGAAGGATAAGCTAACTGAAATAAGATAAAATCATGCAGTTCACAGTATAAACATCATTCATAAAACATAGTTCAATTGTATAATTCTAGACTCGATATCCGGATTGTGTAAGCGACACTAAAGCTCTTGGTGGCTTGCACATGTGAAGGTTCCCAAACTCTGCAGAGTTTGGGCACAATGGGTTATCACCCAACCACTCCCAGGGTAAGTCCCATTCGTGTCTAAGACTTGATCAAGTCTAAAGACTAGGACCTCCTGCTACTCCTCACGACATAATCCATTCTGATCTATCTGAGCGTGAATGATTATTGGAGTTTTAGGATACCAACCAATACAGATTCCTCACGTCCTTACACACACTAACATTCTCTTCTGAATTTTCCTTGAAATTCTATTTCAACCACAACTTCTCATAATTCATATTCATCTAATTTCACCATACTCAATATTAGCAACAACATTCCAAACATATAGGAGACTAATTAAACAAAATCACTTTTAAACATATAATTTCACCTTTTAAAACAGAACATCAAGCACCTCACTGTAGTAGCTCTCGCTCAAGCCAGACAATCTAGCCCAGGCGAGAGGCTATCTCCCTTAGGCGAGTCAATCTCGCCTGAGCGAGGCTCTAATAGTGGGCAAAAATAAAATCTGGGCGAACTCTCGCTTAGGCTGAGCTGGTTCGCTTAGACGAGAGTGTCTCTCGCTTAAGCGACCTCAGCTCGTCTAGGCGAGGCTTCGCGCAGAAGTAGCGGTGGGTTTTCTGGTGTTTTCGCTTGGGCGAGAGCCACTCGCCTAGGTGAAAATACTAGATTACTCTACTGTTCCCACATGTAAGAGCCATAATTCATGGCAAAAATCAATCAAGCAATCACACATGCGTTTCAAACATCAATTTAGCACACAATGCTTCAATCAAACTCATCAAACATAGTTCACGGACTAAAATAAGAAGAAAGACAATTAGCTTCCCTTATCTTTGCAATTACCACAAGCAAGTACTCTTTGAACAAGGGGCACCTCAATCTCACAACCTAAGGTACCGAATTACAAATGTCAAGAGTAAGAACAAGCCCTAACTCAACTCAGAAAGATGGAACTACCCAAAATTCAAAAATTTAAAGGCAAGGGAGAAATTGAGATTGACCAACGGTGTCTTTTGAGTATACCGAATCAGTATAGCTATCCTTCTTCTAACAGAGCAATGAAATTTCACAATCAGTGTAAAATTTTAGTACTAGATTTTTTTCTTCTTTTTTCATTGATTGTCT
>Ga0214542_1004108_pt1 | contig 29084 bp, 12 predicted proteins | sample CNSS1metaG_FD_160096 | JGI IMG/M metagenome (GOLD analysis project Ga0214542, IMG submission 160096) | Root nodule microbial communities from cowpea collected in UCLA plant growth center, Los Angeles, California, USA - CNSS1 | ecosystem: Host-associated > Plants > Roots > Nodule | place: USA...
TATATATATATATATATATATATATATATCTTTTTTAATGTTTTTGGATGTTTGAACTGAAAAAAAAAGGACAAGGAGTCAATTCTCCCCACATCATTTCTGTCGTTACCAATATTAATCAACACTTTACACAACTTTGTATTCTATCATGCTTCCAATCCGGTGCTTAATTTTCATGTATGCATCATGCGCAACTAACAAATTAAGTGGTGATATATATTCACAACTACTATTATCAATACAATCACTTACTAACTACTTATTTAATCATTCATTAAAATATTATTTATTATTTAAAGAAACTTATTACACTAAAAGGTGTGAATGACTGAAAATATTTCTATACGTATAATGAAGAATAATATTAAAACATTTTTTATATTGAAGACTTTAATGTCATTATTCATATTTGTAAAGTGCCTAGATTTGTAATGATTGTTTGGAAGAATCTTATTATATTAAAGGTGCAAATGATAATATTTATAAAGGTATAATAAAGGAATAATATTAAAATATTTGTAGTATTGAAGACTTTGATGTCAATATTCATATTTGAAAAGTTCCTAAATTTGTAATGTTTTTTTAAGTCTCTCCCAAGTAGTTATGTTAAATGTAATGTGAATGGAACTTTTGTGTAACCTAATTTCCTTTTTTTAGGTATTTTCATAGATAGTAGTTGAGAATCTATGAGGTATATATTGAATATGGCATGTAAGGGAAATTTTGGTCATGACCGCGAGGTACAACGATTTAAAGCGAAAGGAAGAGAAAACATTCAGGTATAAAATTCATCACAAATTTATTCATTTAATATATTGTTGTAAAAATAAAAAAAGTGAAATCTATCTTAAATATATTTCCATAAAACTTAAAACTATATTAATGTTAAACAACAATAATCATAGCAGAACAAACTGAATAACTAATCTAATGGTATCCCCTCAAGTTGGATGATGGATGTTCATTAATCCAAACTTGGAGATTATAGATTTGAGTTGGATATGATTTAGCGTTTTTGTAAATTCATCATATGGAATGGGAAGAAGCACCCGTACAGGAAGGGGCTTTGGCAGCGGTTGTTTTTAATATTTTGCACCCGTTCCCGGACCGAAGCATATTAGAGCAAGGCCAAAAGGGGAACGCTTTTGGCCTCGGTCATGAACCGAAGCCATATATCCCCAGCTTTCTGCTTCGATTCAAGCCTAACCGAAGCCATATGTGCAATTTATTTTTAATTTTTTTAAAAATTCGATCACCTTTTGGCCTCGGTTCTGGTATGAACCGAGGCCTAATATGGTGTTTTTTTTAATTATAACTGCAACCAAGATCGTTTCTCCAATTCTTCTGTTGCTATTTTCCCTCTCCCCATAAACAAGCAAATCTAGCTTTTATACTTTGATAGACAGGTCACTAGTGCATGCCCCACTCTCTAGTATAGGAATAGGAATGAACCATTTAGCATCATGTAGATACTAAAAATTGCTACAATGGAATAACACTCATATCAGAGAATATAATGCAGTTGTTCGTTGTTCATGCCTTCCGCCAAACCTTAAAATCCAAATGGTCTAGAATCTATATTTCCTGTCTACATTCTGCTTATAAAATGTTAAATTTCAGCACAAGGTAGGTAGGCCTACGCATTGTCCACACTTAAAGGCCAAAGGGCTGTTATGCGAGTGTTTAGGATGTGAAATAAAACCATTCGTATGTCATGATCCAAACTTAGCTTTTTTGGATAATTGGCGCATGAAAATTGGAAAGGGTGAAAAATTTAAATTATATGAAGAAAATTATACCCGAAGTTATCAACACTTCGTGAATGCCAAATTAAGATTTGTACGTGCATAAAAAATTGCAACTCAGAAGTGTACCGAGTTTAATAATGTCAAGTTTGCAGTAATCTTTGCATTTCCATCCTTAATAACAACATCCATTTTTGACAAATTAGCCAAACTTGAAGGAAAGTTTCTACACAGATACAAAAGCACACAATGAGATCAATCAAAATTTAATTTCCCATATAAAAACTTTACATTCTTATAAATCAAAAGAGACCAATATGAAGTCCCAAGATGATAATCGACAAGATAAAAGCAAATAATCAAAGAGAAAACTCACTCAAATATAACCCTAGAAGCAAACAACCGGGACTTCCAGAACCAAACCACTCAAAGTTCCAATGCCCCTCCAAGAAGGGTGACCTGTAGCATAAAATTGCATTAACATCTAATACAGAAGCATGGACATGGATAATCTCATTCACTTACGTTGTAGGGCGAGGGGAAACCAATTTTTCGAACTCACCGGAAGCGAGAGACAAAGATTTAATCGACTACACGTGACGGTTGATGGCGGCTGCTGTGCTGTGACGGAGGCGGAGCGTGGTGGTGGTGGCAGCGTAGTTCGCGCAGAGTTTTCGAACTCACCCGCGGCGGGAGGTGATTTGCAATCGGTGAACTTGGACAGTGCGACGGAGGCGACGACGCACGACTATTGACGGAGGATGTTGGTCGGCGACGGAGGCAGAGCGTGGTGGTGGTGGCAGAGCGGAGAAATTCGCACAGAGAGAAGAGAGTTGGGGGAGACGATGAATAGTAGTTAGGGCTCACGAATTGGGAATTTTAATAACCCTTATTGCCTCGGTCCTTAAAGACTCGAGGCCAAAAGCCTGTTGCTGATGGCATTTTTGAAAATTTGAAAGCTGATGCTGCCTTATATGCTTCGGTTCAGTTTCACGCGGGGCCAAAAGCCCAATTTATTGCTTCGGTCCTTAAAGACCCGAGGCCAAAAGCCTGATGCTGATGACATTTTTGAAAATTTGAAAACTGACACTACCTTATATGCTTCGGTTCTGTTGGAATCGGGCCAAAAGTTGGACGAAAATTGCAAAAATGCCACTGTCTCCTTATAGGCTTCGGTTCAGCTGCAACCGAGGCCTATAAGGCGAAGTAAAATGTCAAATCTGCACTAGTGAAGATGAAAAAGATTCACTTAGATCGTTTCACGAACGACATGACAATCGATGTCAATGTGTGTCATTCATTCATGGAAGCTTGGCTTGTGAGTTGTATGACGCACAAACTTAATTTCACAGTCTAGAGCTGTCATTTTTTTTTTGGCCCCCGGGCCAGTCCTATCGTTCAAAACATAAACTAGTTCAATGGTACAAATCAGTTCAATGGTACAAAGTGATTTACAACTGATTTGATGTTTCAAGGCAATGAATCTTTATTGGCCCAATCAACTCTCTTCATATAACAACTCATAATGTTATTATCTGTATATTTTCTTGTCAAGATTGTGGATTTTCTTGTCATTCATGCAATGATATTCTAAAATTTAAGAAACTCAACAATTAAGCACATCTAGTACAATTTCTGAAAAATTTTATTCAACATTTAATTTAGAATTTCCTTTTTTAAAAAAAAATTATATTTATGATAGAACTTAGGAATAAAATATAATTTGTAAATTTATTTATTTTTATAGAAGAGATAACTTTTTGTCTATTCTGAAAATTAAAAGCATCTTTCCAATTATATAACTTATAACTTTTTTTTTTTTTGTGTAAAAAGATATCTAACACTTTTGATTTTTAAAGTCAATAGCGTTTAAAGACTAAATTATGTTGAAAAAGTAAATTTTAATTCTAATTTAAATATTAATTTATAAAATAAAATTTATCCTCATTAATAGAGTGATTCTTTTAATAACTCTCGTCCTAGTTTGTTTATTTATTTATTCTTAAAAATAATCTTTTCGGACATGTAATTTTTAGCAGATTAAGTAGTTTTTCAACCATTTTTTCGGTATAAAACTGGAGTGGGTAATTTTAGGATCAGGTAGCTTTTATTTAAATGTGCATTATTGAAAAGTATATTTTTTTATCATTAATATATATATATATATATATATATATATATATATATATATATAAATTATTGCTTGTAAATATTATATATTATTTCACTTTACTTTTCAGGAACTTTTTATTAATAACATGCCCATTTACAGTAGAATAATTTTACAAACTTTAATCCTAAGGTATATATATATTTACTTTGTCGTTAAAAATAATACGATTAAGAATGTTATCTTTCTTTTTTAGATAATTATATAATTATTCAGAGATAATTTAGTCTGTGTAGAATAAAATAATTATGTCATAACAATAATAAATATTTTAGATAGAAGTGCATAAATATCAGGAAAAATTAAGCTCTACTATGATATCATCTAAGAAATAGGAAAGAATTTGAAACATGAATGTAAATTGTTTTGATTTGTCCACTTTAAATATATATATATATATATATATATATATATATATATATATATATATATATATATTCATGTTTAGAAAAAAGTCCATAGGCTAGCCTTGGCCCATAGGATTTTGGTGGGCTTTTTGGCCTTGTGGGCTTTTTTGGTCCAAACCCACATGGATCAGAGCCAAACCCTATGGAGTAGGCCAAATTGACAGCTCTAAGTTTGAATGTTTAGATCTTGAAGGAGATACTGTAGCTTGTAAGTTATCATGGTTAAGCCTCGATACTCTATTTCTTTTGGAATATTTTTTTTTTTTGTTTCCATGAGAGATAAAAGATGTTTCTAACCACACAAAAACCCGTAATAGATCATATAGTGTTTGGATATGTTGCCCAATCCAAGTCATTAATGCCTTTCAATTGTATTAGTTAGCAAAAAAGAATAGGCCTTGGGAAGAGTTAAACTTAATGTATTGGAAGACATGTTGGTTGGCTCAATGGTGGGGTATAGTCGGTGTGTGTATAAGCTGACTTAATAGTGAACAAAGAAATATATGTTAGGTATAGAACTAGTTATATATAGAAGCTTCCTTATAACTTCGTTGTAGGAATCAACATCAATTTTTTGATTTATAGGTTCAAAAAGTTCCTTGTTGTTGCTCATGAAAGTTGTGCAATAGGGTTTACCAACAAACATTCATGTTTCTTCTAGGATGTCCAAAGCGTATTTTATTTGGCACAAATGAATTCCTTTCTTTAATCTGGCCACTTCAAACCCTAAGAAGTATTTAAGCTCTCCAAGATCTTTAATACGATGTTGTGTAGAAGAACTTGTATGTTTTGAATTTCATCTAAGGAATCCCCTCAAGGTAATGTCATTAACATAGACAATTAGAGTTATAAAATGAGAAGAAGATTTTTTAATGAATAAGGAATAATTAGACTTGGATTGAACACAATTAATTGAAATAAGACATGAAGATAGTTTGGCTAGCCATTGCCTACTATCTTGCTTCAACCCATATAGGGATTTGTTCAACCTACAAACTTGATTATTCTTTTAAGCATTGAGACTAGGAGGGAGTGTCATATATGCTTCTTCATCTAATTGTCCATGTAGGAAATCATTATCTACATCAAGCTAGTGTAAAACCCAGTTTTTAGTAGCTACTAGAGCAAGAAGCACTCTAATAGTAGTGAGTTTTTTTCTCTATGGAGAATATGTCAAGAAAATATGTCCCTTCAAGCTAGGTGTATCCCTTTTGCAACCATTCTTTCATCTTTCAAAACTCCCATCCACTTTATGTTTGATCTTATACACATTTATATCCAATGAGTGTTTTTCCAGTAGGGCATTTGGTAAGATGACAACTTCCATTCTCTTGTAGAGCTTTAATTTCTCTTTTCACAACTTTAATCCATTCATGATGTGTAAGGTTTGTTGTTAACAGAAATTGCGAGTGTATATTAGGTGTTTCTTTAATAAATAATCACATGACTGAACATAGGAAATAGAATATGTAGTTTTAGAATTAATTATTTTTTGAATAAAATGATTATCAGAGGATTGTTTAACCTGATGATGAAAGTATCTCAAATATCGAGGAAGCCTTCTCACTTTGTTGGATCGTCTATTATTTTTGTAATCTTCACTTCTAATTTCTGAAGAGTCCAAAGTTTTGAGCTAAACACTCTTAGTATTAGTATTAGGGCATTCTCTTATAGAGGAATCATTAATAATGTTGGTTTCTAGATTTTGAGTTTCAGCTTCATCACAATAATACATAAAGTCCTTAAAGAAATCAAAATCATTTAAATTCATGACTATCATTGCAATTCTTACAATGAAAGACATTTTCATAGAATATAACATTTCTACTAAATAAAGATCTCTCTAGATTTAGTATCTAGGAGAACATACCCTTTAACACCAATTTTGTATCCAAAAACACTCTTTCTCAATCTAGGACCTAACTTATTTCTACTATTTTCAAGACGAGAAGCAAAGCACAAACATAAAAAAAAAAATTGAAGTCTACATATGTAGGAGGAATCTTATGAATTAATTCATGAGGAGTTTTCCACAAAGTAGGTAGTTTGTTGATTAAATGCACAACATGAGAAATAACATAAGACCAATAGGCTTTCAGAAGATTAGATTGAAAAATGAAGTTGCGAGCAATGTTTAGAATATGTTGATGCTTCTACTCAACAACAAATATCTATTGAGGAGTTCCGGCAAAAAAAATTCATGTATAATGTCATGGTTATTATACAAATCATCATACTCCAACTCTTGACCATTGTTAGATCTAATGGTTTTAATATTTTTCCCAAATTGATTTTTGATAAACGCTACAAAATTTAACATAAAAAACATGGTTCACTTTTAGTTCGAAATAAAAAAAAAACCCAAGAATGTCTACTATAATCATCCATAATAGTTAGAAAATATTTGTAACCATGGATAGAGGGAATAGATAGAGGTCCTCATATGTCAATATGTGTCATATAAAAAACATAAGAAGAAAGAGTAGTACCGTGTTGAAAAGATAATTCTAGTATTATGTAGGTAGTACAATCCTCTGTAGATAATAACATGCTCAATCGTCCTTGATGTAGAATTATTTTGGATTTGACACATCTTAGAATAAAAATTTAGCTTGTAATTTGAGGAGATAAAGTCTTGATGATACAAGAAAGAAACATCATATTTAGATTTCTTTATGTTTCCATCAGTAAACTTGAGTTTATTCTTAGATACAAAGGCCCGTTTCCATAAAGATTGAAAAACAAGAGTTAGACTTGGGTTTTCTTCGGGATGTAGATAGTAAGGGCTTGACAGGTTGAGGAACTAATCCATTATGTTGTTTGTTTTTGTGGTAGACGATGCCATTGATAAAGAAACTCAACCAACACCAGGAAACGAGGAAAAAGAGAGAGAATCAACAGAAGCAAAGCACGCACTCAACCTGCTCTGATACCATATTTAATATGGTATGTAAGTAAAACTCTGGTCCTTTCCATGGTCATTCGAGGTACAATGATTCAGAGAGAAAGGAAATGAAAGAACTAAAGTATGAAATTCTTCACAAATTTAATTGATTAAATATATCGTTGTACAAATAGAAAGGGTGAAATTTGTCTTAAATAGATTTCCATAAAACCTAAAACTAGAATATTGTTAAACAATAGTAATCATAAATAAACAAATGGAAAAACTAATATAATAGTTTATTAGAGTTTTAAAGGTTGAAATTCTTGATAAATAAGTGATTCCATGTTAAATTTACTAATATACTCACTCAAACAAACTCATACTATACTTTCCTATATTTATGCATATGTATGGAAAATCTGTAATAATAATTTTGTTTAACTATTCATTTGGTTCTTCATTTTGTCCCAAAATGTCAAGTTGGTCCTCTAGTTTTTTGTGTCAATTTAGTCATGATTTGTGAAAAAGTGATGCAATTTGGTCTTTTTTGTTGGTATCGTGCAGCGGAATGACTAGACAATGGTCAAAAACCAAGAGGGGGTGAATTGAATTTTTATAAAACTTAACAGATTTAAAAAAATTTCTCAAGATTTTACTGATTAACTTACAGTCATAATTACTTTAAATGCAAGTTGTAAGACCCGAGAAATTTAAATAATTAAATAAATAATTATTTAATAAATGCGGGTAGTAGAAGCCTTTATAGCATTTAATGTTAATTGTTGTGATGTGGAAAAGTACTAGCTCAATGGTTGAAAAATATTAATTTTAATAAAAATATCAACATAACATTTATGCAAAAAATAATTTTGTGTCACTTTAAAGGGGGGACAACATTGTTCTATTTTAACAAACATTGAGACTAAAATTGAATATAAAAAATAAATATAGAGACTAAATTAAGACTATGCCATGTGACACTGCCACATCACATTGAGAGTGCCATGTGGCACAACACTAAAGTGATACATAGAAAAAAGTCAATAAAAAAATTTAAAATAATCACAAAAAAATTGCAGGAAATTGTTGTCAATTTTTTTGCAAAATAGTTTGTATAAAACACTTTTGTAATAAATTTTGTAAGAAATACTTATGAATTTTATAATTTTGTAGGAAATAATTATCCACGAATGAATTATCTGCCAATTAAAATTCTTAGAAAAAATAGTAGGAAAAAGTCTTTTCTTGCAAATTTTTTTAACAAATTTGCAAGAAAATTTCCATATAATATGAGAATTTTTAATAGTGCTAATTTTAACATCGTTTGTACAACGCTAAAGGAAATGACCAAATTACATCACTTTTTTCACAAATTAAAATCAAATTGACACGGAAAAAAAATAAAAACTAAAAAACCAACTTAACATTTTAAAATAATTAGACTTAATAATTATTTCATTCAATCATATAATTTTATTAAACATTGAAGTGAGAAATAAAGTAAACCATAATTATTAGCACGCAACAAACTGTGGATTCAAACACTAATGAAGTAAAGCATATGTATTAACACACCACAAAATATAGAGGTTCAATCAAACACTACCATACATGACTTTGAAAGTGCAACTTTGATACTATGCAAAAGCAAATAATACATAATGATGATGACATGAAGAACTAGAAGTTGGAGGAGTTTGAAGAGCTTTGCCACTGTATGAAGCTTTGGAGTGTAGCAACATCAGCCCTATAGTGTTTCTGTGTGAATTCACGCAAACTTGACCATGTAAAATCAGGGTACTTTCTTTCTTCATTTTTGGTTATCAGAAACTTTGGAGGTCTCACCACTTTGTCCCCTTTTGGACACACAAAGTAAACCAGTGACCTTCTCTCTCTGTATGTGTTCACCAGTGCCCTATGAAGACAACTCTTGTATCTCCCATTTGACAATGCCTACCACACCAACACCATTTCAATTCATCAATTTACATACATTTTAGCAAACTTTAATATGGGGCAAACATTGTAACAAATAATGAAATAGAAAAGTTTTGAGGTCTTAAGGAGGTGACAAAATTGCCTAATGGCTGTGGAACTATATTGTGGTCAAGTGGAAAAATTAGAATTCAGAACAGACAAAAGAAAAAAGTGTGATGAAATGGATTCGCAGAATACAGTGTAGAAATAGACAGCGTTGCTGTATAATTGAGTAATGATTATGTCATGATGGCTAAACCTACTGCTATACAGATGAAAGGAGAAGAAAAACAACTGTGATGAAATGCAAACAAACACTTCAATTAGTTTAAGACTTGTGTTGATTAAAAATATTAATAATATATAAATGGGTGAAAATTTTATTTTGTAAATCAATTTTATAAAACTAAATTGACTTTATAAAAATATATAAATATAAAATTGTGATGTGTACTTGTATGTATAATTATTTTATACTTTATCTGACGATGGATACATGTCATAGCCATCTGCTTACTCACGCATCACATCAAATTTTTTCTTTATTTTTCTTTTCGACACTAACCACATATATTGTCATCGAATCTTTGTCGTATATGTGACAAGTCCAGAAAAATAGTAGTTATATTTATATTAACTTTATGTATATATTATTTTTTTAAGTGATATTCTTGTTTACTTAGAAAAAATTAAATATATTTTTTATTTTAGAATTTTCCAAAAAAAAACAGTATTTAATTAAAGATCTTAAAAAATAATGAATAAAGTAGTAGCCTTAAAAGTGAGAATAGACCCAAAAGGCTGACAAATATGATTAAATGTTTAATTGAGTAAAGAGTAAAATAAAATCATTTAATTTATTAATTATTTATTGCAGAGCTTTGAGCGAAATTGGTTCGAAATAGTTTAGAAACAAATGGTTTAAGAATATAAAATCATGTATAATTCATTTATACAGTAACTCTAATAATGATATGTACTATTTATGAAAAGGTTTCCCTTTGAAGTTATTTGGGACGTGGCAACATGTATATATGCAACAGTGATAATTAAGATGGGAAATTGCGATAGTTACCATGAAAGTGTCACCGATGTTCACGACGAAGGCTTCAGATCGAGGGCGAACAGCACGCCATTTGTTATCAGCAAAAACTTCTAAGCCTCCAACTTGGTCTTGATGAAGAATAGTGAGTGATGTTGGATCAGTGTGAGGGCCAGTTCCTAATGTCAGGTTCGCACTGTTGCAAGGTGGATAATAGTTGCACCTCATTATTGAGTCTCCATCTTCAAAAAATCTTCGATAATGCAAACCATCCACTCCCAAACTAATTCCCAAAAGCTCCATTATTACTGAACTTAACTCCTTCATTGCTTCGCAGTACTCTTGATACACCCTCCTGTTGCAAAAATCTGTTAGTTCCTTCTTTCATTACCATTCATAATTGTGTCCTTGCTACGCAATTTGACACATATTATTTATTGCAGATGTTGTCTGTTTTATTACACGTGGCCTGCCGGTGTTGTCAAGGATAATTTTCACTGAGTAGTTGTAATAATTCTGTTTGTTTATTCTTTCATAAATATAACTTTGTTCAAGAACATAGTGGGTCAAGCAACAAGTTAATGTAACACAACCAACTTTGTCTTGTAGTGAAGGAGAAACATCCACATCATCCTCTGTCATGTGTTCTTGTTATTACATAAAATTTGTTCAAGATTATGCGTCTCGTTTACTTGTTTACAGAACAGGTAATTAATACATAAAAGCAGACGTCAAAGAATGTTGTTGAGAATGTATTAGTTAAAAGCATTATGATTTGATTGTATTAAGTGTAGTTTTGAAAATAAATTTTGATGAATGGTCTTACCCTGTGTGTTGAAGGTCCTGGCCTAAGACAGAGTGAAAGTAGTCAACAATCTGGGAATTGGAGAAGCCTTGGTGATGGAAGAGGAAAGAAAAAGTCTCTTTCCAAGGCAATTTGGAGGAGTAACGATCTGCATGAGCACCAGAGTAACCAGAGACTGCACCAGGTTTTCTCTGAGCAGTGAGTTTTTTGGTGATAGGGAGCTTGAAAATGGTGTCAATTTCATGGTAAGCAGCGTCTATGAGATCTGGGTTCACACCATGGTTGATAACTTGGAAGAACCCATGCTTTAAGCACGCATTTCTCACAAGCTCTGCAGCAATGGCAATGGCTTTCTCATCACCATTCCTCATCACTCCCAAATCCACAAGGGGTTCCATTAACTCTTCTTGTGTGGCCTTAACCAAATCCCCTGAAGGCCAAAAGAACTCTTTTGGCATTTCCCCTTTCAGTTCTTGAAAATTTGAGTTAAAACCAAACACTCCATTCTCTTCTTTCGACTCATCTTCTGCCTGTGATGCAGGGTAGACAAGTAGAGTGGTGGAAGTACTTAGTTCCATTAGGTGAGGAGACATGTTTGCATACATTAAAAGCTAGGCTGCTCTATATATATTTGTATAACTAACTTGGAGGGAACAATTATAGTGTGAAGTAAAGAAGGATACTATTATTTCAAGGAAAATGATTTTTTAACGAGACAACTATTTTATGATATCAGGTGGTCTCACAGGCTCATCTTCAACCAATATTTTTTAGTGTTAAAATATTGGTCAATTATACCAACAAAACACACTTTTTAATTTTAATAAAAAAACATTCATATGATTTAAAAAAATTAACAAAAATTATTTCATATTTTTTTAAAATTCGTGATCAAATTCGAATTAAAAAAGACTATAAAACTAATTTGATATTTTCGAACGAAAATATTAACTAAAAGAGTACTTCTAAAATTTTTATATAAATTAGTAAAAATATTGTATTTACTTTTTTTATAATAATAAAAAATTTTGTTATTATTGTAATTACAAAATTAAATACAAATATTTTTTATAATTTTATTATAATTAATTTTCATGGATTAAATTTAAAAAAACAATCAAATCCAAAAAATAGTTAAATTGAAGAAATGATCAAGATAATATTAATAAAATAATTATTTTTATTTAAAAAAAATATTTAAAAGATAAAATTGAAAAATAAATGTGTAAAAAAAAGGAATTCTTTTATATATAGATAGAAATAAATAAAAAAATTAAATATAAAATTATATAAAATAAATTAAAAATTTTAAAATTTTAAAAAATATATTTAAAATTATATATTAAATTATATACATATAAAAAGTTTAGGAGGGCACGGCCGCCTTTGTGATATAAAAAGTCCATTAATGGGTACTTCTAGATGTAGTTTCCATTTTTTTTTATTTTTTCTCACTTAAAAATAATATTAATAAAATAATTATTTTTATTTTAAAAAAATATTTAAAAGATAAAATTGAAAATTAAATATGTGAAAAAAAAGAATTCCTTTATATATATAGATAGAAATAAATAAATAAAATTAAAATATAAAATTATATAAAATAAATTAAAAATTTTAAAATTTTAAAAAATATATTTAAAATGATATATTAAATTAATACATATAAAAAGTTTAGAGGGCACGGCCGCCTTTGTCATATAAAAAGTCCATTAATGGGTATCTCTAGAAGTAGTTTCCATTTTTTTTATTTTTTCTTATATCTGTATTTTAAAATTACTTAGAAAATTATAAAAGAGAATTATCAAATATTATTATTCTTATTTTGACACCAAACACTTTATATTTATTGTTTTACTTTTTTTATGGAAAATGACAGGTTAACAAGTTTTTTTACAAACTTTGACAACCTATTTATTTATTTAAAAAGAAAATGCTAGTTTATTATTTTATTTTAATTAAAATTAAAAATTTAATCTATTTTTTATTTTATTTATAAAAAATTTGTTAAATTTGTCAACAAAATTTTTTGTCAAAAAGATATATAATAAATACAAAATGGATAAACAAAATTTATCAATGATTAAATTATTTCTAAAAGTGAGTTGACGGTGTAAAAAAAAAAAACATTCTCTAAGAAATTATGTGTAACAATGAAAAATTAAGTGTAAAAACAAAATCAAATTAAATTGTTGTCTAGATTACTAATAGAACTGTAAAATACTTGACTGTTTGGAAGACTCATATGGTATAAATGAATTGTTTGTTACCTATTTATTGTTTTATAACAATTTTAGAAGTTTATTAAACTTAAGGAAATGTTAATAAATGTTTGATAATTTTCACTGACTATTTGTAGGAGTTGGCAGAATCATATAATTACGAAAAATATCTAAATATATCTTGTGACTTATGACAGAAAAATGACATTCATGCATTTTATTTCACTGAATTAAAAAATAAAATAAAATCTATACAAATCAAGTCAAAAATAAAATAGTCTAATTCCAGAAAATGCAGTTAGGCCTACTTATCGAAATAAATCCACAACCTAATTATGGCAAATCAATTTCATTTGAAAATTTATAACTAAATACTGATCGTAATAACTAATTTTTAATATTTTTCATATATCATATTTCATGTACCATATAACTCAAATTTTAAAAACCATTACAGTTGTAAAACTTTTCTTTGAAAATTTTTCTTCGATACATATATAAGAGAATTCAACATATGTATTTAGAAATTAATAATATAATTTGATCACAATTGACTTTAATATATTTGGTATAATTAATTATATAAAGTTATATTAATAACAATGTGTTCACAATTTGGTGTGAAAATTTTTTTCATCATCGTGAACATTTAGATGATATAAATAGGCATTAACAACTAGAGTTTCATATGTTGATCTATCAATAATTTCTATTAAGAAGCATAATTTTGTCCGTTTTCTAGTCCAATCACTTTATAAGTGGATAAGATAGGTTTACTAGGTACAAAAGTATTAAATTGGTGCAATTTTGACTTCAAAATTATAAAAAATTGTGTCAATTTGGTACAATTTTATTATGAAAATGTCATGTCATCTTGATACAACTTAAATTTGTTGTAATTTTTTTTTAATTTTAGTTGAAGTCGTATTATCTCAGTATGATTTCAATGTATTCTAGTATAAATTGAGGTTGTGTCAGTTTGGTACGACTTTAATTTATTATAATTTTTTTTAATCATAATTGAAGTTGTACGAAGTTGACACGACTTCTTCAAAATAAAGTTGTATCAATGGTATGACCATTTTCATAATTTTGGAATCAAAATTGTATCATTTTGGTGTTTTTTCCTTACTCAGACAACTTTTTTTTTTCATAAGCTTACTTAATTTTCAAATTATTTATTATTTTTTATACTTTTAATTAAGATATTGTTAATTTTTTTATCTACTAAGTACTTAATTTCTTTATATTTTACAATTAAGCATATGTCTTTAATTATTTTGTTACTTAGTTGACATGATTATTGTCTAATTATATGGTTGTGTTGTCTTTATGTTTTAAGAAATATTAGGTTTCTTTATTAATATCAATGAAAACACATGCACGCCTATTTTTTTATTAAAGATAAATAATTTTTTAACATTAAAAGTAAATATAAATATTTTTTAAAATTTTATTATAAATATTTTTTATTTATTTTTGTAGGTAATTTTTTTATTAAAGATACTTATTTTAGTTTCAAAAATGGTTAATTTAAAAGAGAAGTTAAATGAAAAATTAGTTAAGTCAGACGGTTACTTAAAAGATAAAAATAGTAAAATAAAGTCTTAATTAAAAAAATTCAATTTATTAAAGAGTATAATTGGGAATAGAAATGCGGACATCAAAATAGAGAATCCCTTACATATAGGTACAAATATAACGACATTGTAATTAATGTAAAAAAAATAAGTGATTTGTATTACTTTTAGTTAAAATCATGGTAGATCACTAGTGGAAAAAATGGTATTTACATCATATATTTAATGTATGATCAATGTGCTATGTAATTTTTGTATAGCGTTTACACTGAACACCCTAGGGATCTGACATAATTTTGATTTAATTTTTTGCGTGCTGTTTCTTCTTCCTCACTTCCTTTTCATGATTTCGACATTTCCAATTCTTTCTCCAACGACGGTTGGGAGAGCTTGTTTATCACTGCATTATGATCCAAAGGGCCTTGTTCTTTCATATCTATGACTAGTTTTGCAAAGGGACAATTTATGTTCGATTGGATCGTGATTTAGCATTCTTCGTTGAGGTTAGTGGTCTAAACACCCATTTTGTTTTTCAAATTGATACTATGATTGTTTTTGGTATCTCAATCACATGAATGTATGAATGTCTCCATTAGATTTTTTTTCTCATCCTTTATATTGCATCCATTTTAGTTAGATGTTTAAATTTTAAATTTTGAATATTGAAATTAATTTTTATATGCTTAAATTTAGTTATTAAATGTTGCTAAGTTTAGCAATTTTTTGGGACTCATAGCTTAACAACATGTGTCTATTGTCATTCATACATTAGATGAGGTTGAAGAGACCAAGAAAAATCTCATATGACAGGATATTCAGGTTTGTGAACACTATATTAGTTGATTTCATTATTGACCTATTGTTACAAATGGGATACACATTGTTGGAGCAATGCCTCGTGAAGCTAAAATAGAGGTAACGATGTTAGAGTTTGTTGACCTTATGTCTCCATCTTCTTGCTATGAGATGTGAAGACTAGTCGCACCAGATCCTTTAAGCAGATGACTTCAAACTGTGTATAAAATGGAAACACAATTTGAAGAAAAATTGAATCAAAGTTGATAGTTCTTGCAGCAAGAGTTTGATGCGAAGTTGAAGTCCCTTACTTGTTCTGAATAGGAGACTCAAAGAACAACTTATATAATTCCTAAGGTTGTTTCAGTGAGTACCAAAGGGTCACATCCAACTATAGATCCCCCAACGGATCACACTCACATTAATGTACCAAACCAATATGAGTTATATGTTGAAGATGATCCCTCAAATCTAGTTGCAATTGGGTAACAAATAGAGAAAGAGTTAACCATTCATCATGTCCCTCTATAGTCTGGTTGGACATTGGTGGTGGTTGATGAAGTTTAAGATGTTGTTGCAAAGTGCATTTACCCAATACATATTTCAATTGGTTAGGAAGGTTTTAAGCACATTTTTTACTTGGCCTAGATACATGGTCGTGTTAGTCTAAGCATGACCAATGCATACATTTTTTGTGATTTTTTATTGTTATAATTTGTATCAATGTTGAACTAACATTTTACCTTTGTTTTGAATTTTGCCTATCTAGATATACAGGTTTTGGGACAACCTACTAAAGATGACATGACAAAAGTAGAAATGATTCCATGTCAAAGTTTTTGACCATATTACCTAGGTTGAGGAGGAAACTCATACAACTACGATAGGAGTTTTGAGTATTTAGAGTTTATACTATTAATGTCACACTATACATTTCCTTACCTAATTCATTGAAGGTACTTAGGAAACCTCCATTTTAAACATTTTAGTCATTCAACTTTGGGCCATGTAAGTCATACTATATGTTGTATATTTACCATTTATAAATGATTTTATTAACTTATAATTCATTATGTTAAGTACATGGAAAATTGATTCTTGAGTAAGGAAAATTTGAAATACATGGATTTGTTTAGCCTTAATCCATGAAGAGTTTTGGAAACACAAAGGTCCAAATCCAACAATATTTGCAAACATTGATCAATGACTCAATGACTCGTAGAGACATATTTACCTAACTCCATACATGGAATGGTTAGTTTTAATACTTGTGTATTTTTTTTTAAATTATGGTAATTATTCAACTAATTATTTATCATTCATTGCATGACCCATTGGTAGATGATTGTAATCATACTTAGGGATTATATTGTAGTGTTGTTTTGTTAGCTTCATAAACCCATCTAGGAAGTGAAAAAATTATCACAAGGGTTTACAATTTTCCTTTCATTAGACAAATATAATACAATAATGACAAATATATGTCTTCACTTTACTTAGAGTTGTGGCTAATACAAATGTTTTTAATGGAAGGAGCAAAACAAGGTCACTACAAAATACCTTAAGGATAAACATCTTTTAATACATAGAATAATTATTTTATGTACAAGTTATATCAAATTAATTTGCTTCCCTCCTTTTCCATTTTAGTGTAATAGACAAATTGGATCGTTTGAATGTGACTACTACATCATGTACTAGATGAGAGCCCTCATTTGGGCGGGTATTATTGACACCTAGATAGAGGTAACACCTTCTAACATAGACTAAAGTGTACTTTAATTTTATGTTGGATTAAGTGAAATGTTTCAGGTCTTCAATGATCAATCTCCACTATCGTAATATAATATCCAACAGATAAGAGAACGATGGACAACCTTCCTTTCGCAACATAAATAGTGTAGTTAATTAGCTTTGTTTTATTATTTAGCTTATTTCTCGGTTAGATTAGATTTTTTTTTATTATTAAAATTTTAGTTGAAATTTAAATTGTGTTGATTTTTGTTTTTTTTTTTGTATTTCAGGTTTGGTTTAAGCCAAAACCAAACCAATTAAAAATAAACACTTAAAATTTATGTCGGGCAATGCATGACCCGATGTAAATTTATCTCGCTCCTTTTACGTCAAATGTTCTTTAAGTCGCTGTAAATGTTACATTTTTATGTTGACATTTAAGTTTGACATAAATTTATGTCAGTCACATTCACGTTAAAGTGTTAACTGATGTGAAATGTCATAAATATCCGACGTAAAAAGTCTTTATTATGATAGTGAATAATGAGATTATCATATTTTTCTATAACTTTTATGTCATCAACTACATTTCCCAAGAGAATGTTCTCGTCACCACCATTGATACAAGTGATGACAATTGTCTCTTTGTTAATGAAAATAATAAAAATTATTTGTCATTTTACATTAATTGTAATATCATTTTATATTAACCACAATATCTCATATTTCTTAACATATAGAAACAAGTAAGATGATAGGGAAAAATAATAACCATGTCATCTAGTAAAAAACAAATACTCAATTAAAAAATATATAAATTTTGAATACTTCATAAAAACACAATATGATCTTAATTGGAAATACTCAAATTTACATAGGACTTATAACTTAATTAGGTCTATTTTATATTATATATAATATTTAAACTAATTTATTAAAATTTTAAAAATAACTAATTTTAAAAATTATAATTTTTATCTCGTGTTATTTACATGATATAAATATAAAATAAGATTGTAATTTAAATATAAAAACTTATAAATAAAACTTTAATTATTGATGTTGATTAAGTAATTTAATTGGTAAAAATATTAATTATTTCAATCCTTCTAATAACATGTATTAATCAACCGATTAAAACTTGAATATTTATAAGAGAATTAAACAAAGGTTGTCAAATAATGATATTATGCAAGTAATGATAATTGACTTATAATAAGAAAAAATTAAATGTATTAATCAACCAATTAAAATTTAGAAGCAAAAATTTATCCATAGAAGCAAAAAGTCATCTCCATCTACATTATATATTCAATAGGTATAACACCGTTGTCTCATTTACATCCCATTGGATAACAAGTATAGCCATACTTGTGTCTATATTCATTTTCTTACCGTTTCAATATTAATTAAATAATTTTTACAAAAAATATTAAAATCATGATAAATGAAACATGATATTATAAAATATTAAATATGAAAGGGACATATTCACATTTTTTCAAATGTTTAGAAAGAAACAATAATTATATGAAATTCAAATCAGGGTATCAAATAACAATAAGATAAAAGTGAAATAGTTATTTTAAAATATTATGCAATTACACATAAATAAAATTTCATGACAACTGATACATCTATTAATTTTGCAAACATTAATGAAGTTAAAAAATATTTAAAAAAATTATAAGAAGAAAAATTATTCAAGTTTAAAAATATTTCAAATCTTTCTTTTATAGATTAACAAAGATTATTATACACGACTTGAACAAAATTGTACAGTGAAAAAGTATTAAACTAATAACAATTTGATTTTAAATATAAATCTTTTATTTTTTGAACTTCAATCTATGTTGAATGGTGATAAACAATATTTATGACAACGACATTAAAGTAAAATATTATAGTAAATGAAACATCTTTATACAATTGTGATGATAAAATTACACTTATGAGAATAGTTAGATAATAAAAGTAAATACAAAATCATTAAAACAATATAATACATGATAAAAGCTAACAAAAAAATATTAAAGAAGTAAAACTAATCAAATGTTTCTCCTAAAAACAATTTGATACACCATCGATCGAAATTGTAACGTCCCATTTAATTTATAAACGCAATTAAAGGAAACGCCACACATAAGATAGCATAACAACGCAGTCCGGGGGTTCTCAACATCACCCCTACAAAACTAGGCACACCACGATGCCAACAAAAGCAGGATACCTGTTTAACTAAAAGTTTACAATCTAATAACCACGAATACAGGGGCCATAGCCCTAAAGAGAGCATGAAGGAAAGAAGGATAAGATCCATCCCAGATGGCTAAGTAGCGGAATCGCCATTCCCTTGTTGACCACGAGAACCTCGCCCATCTACTCGCATCAATCAAATTGATGATCATCGCAAGGAAGAACAGCCACATACAACACAACCATGCAACGAAACGGGTCAGCTAGAGCCAACAACATATTCATCATACAGTCAAATATATTTTTATCATCTCATATCCATATAACAACCAAGCATGTTATGACTCTTCATTCAATACACTACGACTCGACTCGACTCATCCGGATACGTATAACTTGGTCGAATTCAGCGGATGCTTGCACTTATGGTGGATACCTCTGCTCAACCCTGAGCTGCTCGATCCTGAGCTATGTGTTACAAGTGTTACGATGAATCAAATCTCCCTCACCACAAGGTTAGCCCTTACTGGATTTCAGGCCTCCTGCTACTCTCACCACAGGAGTCAGTCCGCTCTAGGTGAGACTAACTGGCTCCTCAGAGTGTCAGGATGCAACCTTACCTTGAATCCTTACCTAGTTATACAGATGGGGCACCACCATGGACACCCACTAACAGGGGCCATGGGATTACGTCCCGACCACTGAAGCGTAGCCCCGGAGGTCTCCCCTAGAGACCCCAAGGAATTACACGCTGACACAGACCAACATTCATAAAACAACAGTAGGAGAACATCAAAAACATGTTTACAATTCCATACCCGTCCATGAGATTTATTCCTCATACGCATCACATTTTGAATCCATACCTCTGATCATCACCACCCCATGAATCTAGGGCCTCATCTCATATCAATAACGTGTTCCTTTAGTTCCAAACCACTCATTCATTTCACATGCCAATATCATACCCAACCCGTCATACGAAATTCATGAATCATGCCGAACATACCTCATGCTCCATTACATACACATCATTCATCATATAATCATACTCAACCAAAACAGATCATTCAGGAACAAACAGACATCCAATCACAACACTGTCTCGCCCAGCCCCTCGCTCAGGCTGAGGGGCCTCGCTCAGGCGAGGCGAGCTCGCTCGGGCGAATCCCCCTCCGCCTAGGCGAGGGCTCAAACAAGAGCAAGAAAGCATCGCGGGATCTCGCTCAGGCGGGATCCCGACACCGAACAGCGGAGTACCACAACTCTAGGAGGAGATCACAAAGCTGGAAAAACGAACAGGGAGTGTTTACTACTGAAGCTCTAACACTACTCACGACAAAAGTACCAGGAAATTATAGGAGCTCTGGAACTCTAGCGGAGCGTTCTGTGAGGCCAAGAGGAGTGACGGCTAGTTCTGCGAGATAGTGAGAATGAGATGGTTAGGTCAGATTAGGGTTTGATTTTATCACTTGGGCCAGCCCGAGGCCCAATTACAAGGAGCAGCCCCTTTACTTTAGGGCAGAATTAATAAAGCAAAATTTATGGGCCTTACAGAAATCGCACAAAGGGAAAAATCTATAATTTGTAATGACCTAGAAAATAGTTTAAGGGTAGCAGTGGTTTTAAATGACATTTTATTATTTTAATAATAAAAAATAAAATTATAAATAGAATTTCTAATAATTGAGTTTCATTTTATAAAAATCAGATCTCTCTAAAATCTTTTCCAAAGATATCATCTACCTTCTCTCTGGATTTATGATCATATTCTTCATTTGTTTAAAGATCAAAAACCGTAGGAGTGATCATTGAAGAGAACTCTACACATCCAACCCATCAGAGTTAATAACATAGTAAGTTCACTTTTTTCTCCCTTTTTAGGTTAGTTATCATTTTGAGTTGCATGTGGTCTAATACATGGGACTCAAAATAGTTCAAAGTGAATCTCTATATGTTTATGATCATAAGGATGTGCTTAAATATCTTGTAAGAATTTTCTTTCTAAAGTTAGAGCATTTTCTTTCTGATAGTGCACTCCGAAGGTACGACATTAGGTGTTACCTAGGAACTGTTGGCCGCTACCCAGGGATTGTTGGGTGCCACTTAGAGAATTAAATCCATTGAGCTTCAGTGGCTTGGACATTAGGCGCTAGCTCTTTGATGTTGTGCGCTAGTGGCTTGGTGTTGAGCACTAGTTCTTGCGCTGAACGCTAATGAGAATTTTAAACCTTATGATTTTGAGGAAAAGGGTGTTTCATAACTATAAAAGTTATCTTGTTTTAATTAGATTGGAAGTGTAAGAACTTGTAACGATGACATATGTTAAGTTGAGTAGAGCTTGGGCTTGAGAGCTAAATCTATTGGGGATATGTGATATAATGATGTTATTATGTGGATTGCATGGATATGGTCATTTCTATGGAGAAGTGCCATATTATATAGTGTAGTGCATACATTGGTGTATGGTTTTTGGTTGTGAAATTATCCTAACTTTACTAGACTCATAGACTCATATAAAGAATTAGGTTTAAGGAGATTCCTATAATGAAAATATGTGTGATAGAGAGCCATTTTGGTGATGACCTTGTCACGACAGAGGTGTGCCAAATGGAGCCATAACATTTATTTTTTCTTGAATTCACTACACATAAATTTTATGACAGATGCAAGATTTCATATGATCACCTACACCTTATGTACACTACAAAATAACTTCTAAATAGTGACCAATTTTAGTAATCAATAATTATTAGTAATTATAGTGAATAATTTAGATACCAATTTACAAAAGTAAAAATTATTGGTTACTAAAATAGTCACTATTATGAATTAAAAATTATAATTGGTCACATGGTCATTAAAAATTAGCTACCATGTTGGTTACTAAAAGAAATTGGTCACTAAAAGTTAGCTACCTAGGTTTTGGCTACCAAAATTAATTAGTTTCTAAATTAATCTCCAATTAATTAGTAACCAATTTAGTGACCAATTCTAATTTTTTATTTATAATAGTGACTATTTTAGTAACCAATAGTTTTTAATTTTGTAAATTGGTATCTAAATTAGTCACTATAGTGACTAACTATTTTTAGTTTCTAAAATTTTGTTTCTAATTGAGGATTTTCTTGTAGTGGTATATGTCTTCGAAAACTAGAGTCTTATAGGTTATTTTTTGTGTCTAATGTTGAATAATGAGTTGACTTATAAAATGTCTTATTGGAATCATGATTTATATTATATGAAATGTATGATAAAACCTTACAAAAATATATAAGCTTACACTTATACTTTGTCTATGGTTGATTGTCCATATGTTATGATCTTGTGATACACATGAGGTGAAGATATACAAGTGATGTCAGTGTTTGGTTATTAGATGTACATATATATGTATTTTGTAATGTATAATCTTTCACTAATGAAGTATTTTGAAAACCTAGTGCAACTTCAAAAGAAGAGTATATTCACTACGTATTTGTGGAATGTTTTAAATTGTCTTCTATTATTTAAGTAATGATTTGATTAATATCTTAGTTAGATTAATCAGATATGTTACAAATAGAAAGTACTTTGAAAATTTGAGAAAAATTTTCAGATATAAATTATTTAAATTGTTGAGAGATAATGAAAATTATTTTAATAAATTTTTTTTTTCTTAAAATGAAACAAGATTAAAGATAAAAAAAAATAAAGAAATAAGTTTCTTATACTAACTAATAAATAAAATATTTACATGATTGAGATTAAGGAACAATCATTCAGCTGAATGCAATTAATGAAATAATATATCTAATTAATTTCAATATAATAAATCCAATTAATCTTGATATATTTAAGTAATACAACTTAAATTTATAAAAAGAAAGAAATTTAAACTTAGTTTAATTTCGTAAAACGACGTAGATATTAATCTATATATATTATAATTTGATGATAAATATTTAGCATAGATATTCTAAATAATAACCATTGAAAAATTCTACATATAAAATTTAATTTAAATACAGTTAACCTTGAATTTAGAAACGAGAGTGAGGAACAGCATCCTTGTGACATTCTGAACTATTGCCGTAGTTACAGGGTTCTTTTCCTATAGTCAATACAGTATTCATTGTTTTTAATCAGCTATAAAAAAAATTTAAGGTTTAAATATAATTTTCCTCCCTTAATTTTTTATAAAAATTAAAATAATTTATTTTTAAAATTTTAATCAATTTAATCTTTTATTTTTAAAATATATAAATTTAATTTTTTTAACAAAATTTTATTAAATTTATTTAAAACTAAAATATATTAAAATCAAATAGCAAAATATTTAAAATATTATCATAAAATATATTTGAAATATAAAATAAATAAAATCTAATTAAAATGATTAAATTTACATATTTTTAGAATTGAAAAATTAAATCCAGTCAAAATTTTTTAGAAGAACCAATTATAATTTTTACTAAAAATTAAAAATAAAAATCAAATTTAATTTTTTTCTAATTTCTTAATACTATTGCAGAATTTCAGTTTTTCTAAATTGTGAATTAACTAATGGGAGGTTAACCACTCTCTGTCATACACCAGGTTGATGATTACATGAAGTCATGTTCAATTCTCACTATATGTGAAATCACATTAGATTGATAATAATTACAATGTTACAAAGGAATTAAGTTTCAATGCAGAGTCAAATGAAATGGTGTCTTACAGTCATGATAAAACTGCTATTTTTATTTTTTTATTATCTATAAAATTTAAGATAATAATAATTCCTCCTTTATATTATAATAATACACTTAATTTCTACTTAATTTTTAATTCAGTTATACTTATATATTTATTATAAAGTATAAATAAAAAGACGTTAAACAGAGAAATTAATGTTATAATTATTTTAATATATTCCTTAATTTCTACATATATATAAACATTAAAGAATGAAAAAAGAAATATTTTCTTTATCTCGTAATGAGGGTTAAGTGAGAAGAGAAATATGCCTCTCAAAATAAATATCGTTATTTAATTTCTAATTTAATATTAATTATTTTATATTAATACGTCTAATAATGTAATGATGGACAATAAATTGGCTATAAATGGATTAAAAGTGATAGATTATTTTTGTAAAATCACCATTGTCGTGTATTTATTTATTAATTTTCTTAGTTAGTGTAAAAAACTAAGAGGACATTTATTTACCGGGTCATTAAATTAACATTTCTAAAACCAAAAGAATGATAAAAATTGTTAAATAGGTTTGGTTTATCAAACAAATTGCAAATTTTAATAGACATGTGTTGTTATTGTAATTAGTTTAATACTGTAATTAACCAAAGAAAGTTGTTTGGATATAAATTCATGTTTGGATAGTAGAGTAAAAACTATTTTCTATTTTTTATATGTATTTCTTAACTAATTCATAATTTTAAAAAGTATCTAATTCGACTAATGATTAAATTTCTTGTAAATTCCAAATCTACCCTTGAAATAATTAGAAATAAATGTACCGCTGTTGCTACTTTCTTAATTAATATGTGGAGAAAGAATACATGCTATTATGAGATTAAGAAAATGTTAACCAATATTTTAAAGACACTTATTAAGAAATGAGTAAAATTATAAAAAAAATGTAATAATACATTTTTCTGTGATTTTTCAATTCAAAATAAGTAAAAATAAAAATGTTTTAACAAACTGATATTTTAGAAAAATGGATGAAGTATTTATAAGCCAAAACATAATAAAGGTAATTAAAATAATATGTGAGAATTTCTTAAGAATATTATAAAATAGATAAAATCTTTTTGGAAAATAATCTTACATATAAAGAGGGAGTAATAATTCATAAAAATAAACTGAATAGTTAGTTTGTGGCGTAACCTAAAATAAGTTGTATATGATGATTTAAAACTTGGAAAAAAGGTTGAAGAATAGAGGACAAGGGGGAAGTTGGAAAAGTGGAATGCTTAGAATTTTTTTTTTCTCTCTCTCTTTTTCTGTTTTTGTGATATAATTAATGTTTAGAAATGAGGCAACAATTGAAACTTGATAACATTAAAGACAGAGGTACATTTTAATGTGCACTTGACAAGACTCTTTCTCTTTGTTTTTTTCTTCTTTCTATTCTAGTCTCTCCCTTGGTACTATTTGTTTTTGCATCAAGTTTGTAAGGATTGCACTTCTAACTACTTTGATTTCTTCACACTGTCCTGTCACATGGATAGATCAATTCTCTTTCTCAAAATATAATATTAAATGGAGGCTCATAAATAAATTATTTTGTTTGAACATTAGTATTTATGTGTGGTTGGTTTGATGATGATGAATATCAGAATTCAATTCATTCCTATTAAACCTAAATTTGAAAAATATAAATATATAGTAGAGGCGTAATTTGACATATGATTCTAGTTAGGATGATATCGAGTAGGGTCAAATGCGGATAGTGTCTACTCATAATTTGTCTTTTATGATTCAGTTTTATACGGACTATGCTACCTAGTCGAGATACATTGGTCCATACGGAAAGACAAGACAAAAAAGCTCGGGCCAATGGTTGAAACTTGTCAAGTAAAATGTTGAGACAAATATGGTTGGGCCGAAGGTTGAGACAGGTTAGAATAATCTGAACGGGCCAACCTGGGCTGAAGGTTCACACGAACTGACATAGGCTAACATTTGAGGTGGATCGGCTCAGATCGAAGGTCGAGATGTGCCGACACGACCCGAAGGGGGCGAGAAGGGCAAGCCTAACTTGAAGGTCGAGATGGGTCGGTCTGAGCCGAAAATCGAGACAACACGAGCTAAACTAAAGATCGAAAAGGAAGGGCCATGGTCGAAGGTCGAGACAACCAGGCCAGACCAAGGGTCGAGGCGAATCGGCCTAGGTCGATAGTCGAGACAAATTGGCACAAACGAAAACACAATACAAACAGGTCTAGACTGAAGGTCGAAAATAGTCAAGTCAAATGTCAAGACGAATCTATTTAGGCGGAAGGTCGAGACAAGCCAAGGCAATCTAAATGTTGACATGGCCATCTTAGGTCGAGGTTCAAGATGGGTCGGCTCGAGTCAAGATGGATGGGTCCGGACCAAAGGTCGAGATGTGCAAGGACAACCCGAAGGCCGAGAAAGGCGAGGTCGACCCAAAGGTCAAGATGAGCCTGTTTAGACTGCAAGTCGAGACAGATCGATTTGAGCCGACGATCGAGATAGGCTACACGGGTTGAAGGTCAAACCACTCTGGCCGATTCTGAAGGTTGGTCTTAGTTGGCCCCGACCAAAATTCAGCCTAGTCACCCTACCCAAAATTCAACCAATTCGGCCCCAGGCAAAATCTATTCGAATCGATCCGAGTCCCGACGAAAATTTGTCCTAATCGACCCTAGTCAAAATTTGACCAAGTTGGCCTTAGTCTAGTTGGCACCGATCAAAATTCGGGCAAGTCAACCCTACTCAAAATTTATTTGAGCCAACCTTGGCCGAAATTCAATCGAGTTGTCCCCTATTGAATATCGATCAAGTAGGCCTCGACCAAAATTTGATTGAATTGAATATGATTGAAATTCGGTCGAGTCAGGCACGACCGAATTCGGCTCAGTCAATGTAGACCAAAATTCGGCTGAGTTGACCTTAACTGAAATTTGGCTGAATTGTCCTCGACCTAGTCAGCCTCAGCTAAAATTAAGATGAGTCGTTCTTGGTTAAGTCATCCTCAACTGAGTTGATCCTGACTAAAATTCAACTGAATTAGTGCGACCAAAATTCAACCAAGTAGGTTGAGGCCAAAATTCGATTGTGACAGCCTCGACTAAAATTCGACCAAATCATCTTGACTAAAGGTTGTCCAAGTCGACCTTGTGAGACGGTCGATCAAGTCAACCATGTGAATTTAATAATTTGACTTATACATGTAATAATTATTTTAATTTATCCTATTAGAGACATTAATAAATCAATTAAAAGTTTAGAAATAAGAGTAGGAAAATTAAATTTGTATCTAATTTTTCCTTTTAAAAAATAAAAGAAGACATACAAAAATGAAGGATGAATACAATGTTTAACAAGTTTAAAGAACAATGAAAAAGATTACAATAAATTTTTTATTTTTTTATTATTTATTAATATTAAATATTATATTTAAAAAAAATAAAAAATTTATATATATGTGAGTGAGACCACTAAAATCTTTAATCTTTTAATTTTAATTAATATATATATATATATATATATATATATATATATATAATATTTTAAAAATATTTTAAATCTTCACGAATAATAACCTAACCCTTTAATTTTTATTAATATATACTAGCGTAAACACATGCGCTGTCGCGCCTGTGTATATGCATTTTCTAAATATGCGTGATATTATATTAGTAGGTGATAATATTGTAATGTTATTAAGTTAATATATTAAAATTATATTTATTAAAAATAAAGTGAAATATACCAAAATATGTGAAAGAATAACCATTGATAAATAAAGAAGAAGAGAAGAAGCAGAAGCATCCGATTTTATAAAAAGTTTGTAAAAATAACGGTTAATTTTTAAAAATTTAATAAATTATTATATTTAAAGGGTAAAATTGGTATTTTGAAACGTGAACACAAAAAGGAGAATCCCCTATATATATTGTTATATATATATATATATATATATATATATATATATATATATATATATATATAATATTTTAAAAATATTTAAAATCTTCACGAATCATAACCTATGAGCCTGCTAAGATCTGTCCTAGTTGAAGTGGCGAACCACTAATAATGTTTAGTTTACATGATTATATCCATATCCATTTATGTGATGACAAGTGTTACACATATTTTCTCTCTCCCAAACCTAACCAACCATTGCCTTCTTGTACATTCACACCTCACTTAGGACACAACCTCCTTCTTCTTCAAGATCATCCTTCCACCTACACACATTTGTATTTGTAAGCTTCCATCTTTCTTAATATACACACTCACCATCTCCATTTTTTTCTTTCCTCAACCTCTCAATTCTCCATTTTCATCTTCTTTAAAAAATCACACATCTCCATTCACAAACCGTACTTCACCTTCATCAACTCCCTCATCTTCTCCCACTTATATCTTTATCTGCATTCCAGAATCAACACATAACAATTACCTAGCACCCACCTTCAAAAATTATAATATTACAATTATATAAATTATAAAATCCTAAAATTATAAAATCATTAAATTATCAAACAATAATATGATTATAAGATTAAAAGATTTATAAAATTATAAAACTATAAAATCATAAGACTATAAAATTTAAAAATTATGAAATTATAAAGTTATAAAACTATTAAATCAAATAATTATAAAATTATACGGTAATAAAATTATAAAATTATAAAATTATAAAACTATCAAACTATAAAATTATAAAACTATAAAATTATAAAATTATAAAATTATAAAATTATAAAATTATAAAATTATAAAATTATAAAATTATAAAATTATAAAATTATAAAATTATAAAATTATAAAATTAT
>Ga0214542_1004109_pt1 | contig 29074 bp, 15 predicted proteins | sample CNSS1metaG_FD_160096 | JGI IMG/M metagenome (GOLD analysis project Ga0214542, IMG submission 160096) | Root nodule microbial communities from cowpea collected in UCLA plant growth center, Los Angeles, California, USA - CNSS1 | ecosystem: Host-associated > Plants > Roots > Nodule | place: USA...
TTTTATATATATAAATATATATATATATATATATATATATATATATATATATATATATATATATATATATATATATATATAAAGATATAAAACATATATTGTTTGTTTACTGTTTTTAGAAATTTAGCATTTGTTTATTTGCTTTTGATTAGAGAAATATAAAAAAATAGAACAAAGAAAAAATAAGTTAAGATAAAAGTATCATGGAAAAAATTATAAATTTAATTATTTAGTCAAATAAAATTAGGAAAAAAGTAAAATTAAGAAAAAAATTGATTAATTTGCATAAAAAATACACCAAATAAGTAAGTACGAGTGTTACATTTCTCATTATTTTCTAAAATTTACCTTCTTCATTCCCACAAAGTATCTTATTTTATTCATAGTTACAACCAAACAAATCAATAAGACAAAATTTTATTCCACAAAAAGCAATAAATAATAATAATAATAATAAATCTTACAAGTTCATTTTCATCAAATATGGAAGTACCACTCTAAACTAATTTTATAGGGAAGGAGGTATAGGGTCTCTGGTTTTAGTTAGACCACACAATCATTACCAATGTTTATTTCACAATCATTCCACCACCAACTTCTATTTAGAGTCTTAGGTGAGAATACAAATAAAAATTCTCTTTTTAATTTATGTGTTAAAACAAGTTTATCCATATTAATAATTTGTCTGAAAATATTTTAATATTTCTAATCTTATTAATATATTTGTATCAAGTTTTTCCTTCAAAAAAAATCTAATGTTGTCCGCCAAACACTATTTTGAATAATTATTTTGAAAAACACTTAATATAGTGATTTTTTGTGTGATATAAATGATTACTTATTACATTTATGTCACACAAAAAATAACTACATAAATATTTTTCGATAAATAGGACTGGATTGGATTAAATATATATTGACAAAATTTATAATGTTGATTTTAAAATTATATCCATGGTGTGTGTCTATCACTTTCTTCCAAAACTATACACAAAGGAAAGGAAGAAAAGGTAGAAGAAGTACACATTTTAGTTTGAAAGTGATGTTTTATTTCCAAAAATATTTATGATTATGGAAATTTCTAGTCACATGCTTTTATCTATTGGGTTGGCAATGTTACACATAAGTTCTTATCTCACTTGAATTATTAATGAGATCAACTTAGACACTTGAACTTTTCTCTTCAGAGTGTGATACAGTATCAAACCCTAACAGAGAAAACAATTCTTGAACCGTTTTTTTTCCCTCAATTTTTGGGTAACATTTCATAATTTAGGGTCCTACTTGTGATCAATTTGTGATCAATTTGTAGATGCATGCATTTAACCCTAGTGCTACTAATTCAACTCATTATTAATCATCACTTGCTGCTATTCTAGGGTACTTTAAGTGTGAAGTTGTTGAAATGAGCATGTGATCTAAAAATTTTCAACAGTTTTGAGGTTTTCATATTACTAGTTAGACAAAATACATATAATACATAATCCAAATTTATAGTATATAAATGTTTGTAAATCTCACTATGTGAAATTGAATTAGATCTAAAGTTCATTTGTTAATATGATATTAGAATCATGCATTAAGGTCTATCATAATAAAATTTGTTATTTGTTGGATCTATTATTTCACACGCCATCAGACTTTTATTGGACCACTCATTAATAGCTAATATTCCAGAGGATATATTGAAAGTCCTACATTAATTAGAAATAATATAAGTTAATTTTTGTATGATTATATATATATATATATATATATATATATATATATATTCTATTTCTTAACATTCTTTAAAAGCGATTCGTATCTCATTAATGATTAATTTTTTTGTGTATTATCTAAAAATTTAACCAACTTGGACGTTTTCATATCACTAATTGGACAATACATACACTTATTAAAATGAGGATAGCAAAATCATGTTGCACTCAGATTCTTCACAAATGTTATACGCACAGATTCGTAATAATTTACTGCGAATATTTTGGCTTTGTTAGTGATTGAACAGGTGCATCTCTCAGAATCCAACAAAAAAAATAGGTGCATAACATTCATATAGAATATTTTAGTGTTAATCACTCATTAACTTTGGCCTTTTTTTTATACACTTTTTTGACAAACAAAGTTTAGAGAACCCACCATCCAAAAGTCACAGACAAATATGATGCACCATGATGACAATAATGATTGCTCTCTGTGTATTCACCTTCAAGCTATTCTGCTATGCAATGCTTATATTATAACCTATTTTTTAAACATCTTCATAATTAAAGTAAAACTATTTTTTAATGTGGTATTGGACTCCTTTCTTATCAACAAAGAGCAAATTAAAAACAGTATTTTATTTTATTACTCTGTATTTCTTAATCGGTATTTAGTTTGAATTTAGATTTTATGCTGTTTTTGTTGTTGTTCCTCTACGTGTTTTTATAATACACTGATTTTGATGTTTTAAAATATATTAAAAGGATATTTAAAATATCAATACAGTTTTAAAATATATTAAAAAAATATTTAAAATATCAATGCAGTGTATTTTTAATGCTCAACATAAAACAGCACAAAAAAATCAATGAAGAATCTGGACTCGTTTAGTTTTCACATTATGTGAATATAACAAGCTGGGGTAGAGAAAAAAAGAAAAATACATGACATGACTGATTTGGTTAACTATCATAATCCTCTCAATGGGGTTAAGTGTTGTTGAATTTAATTTCACAGATGGTTAGGATCATGATTTGCTTCCCACATTGAGTCCATTAAAAAGACCCCATACCCTTGAGCCACTTCACAACAAAACTAAACATCATTTCTTCTAGTTGTGGATAATATTCAACAACCATGCTCTGCATTTGGACTCCCATTTAAGCTTGAGAAAATGACTGAACACTAAATTTTGCTGTCAATTTTTTCTGACACGCATCACCCTTAAGTCATACTAGCATTCATAATTCTGTAGTTAATTTCATTTTACCACCCAAAACATGGATCAATAATGGGTGTAATATTGTTCCTGTTTAATCAATGATTTTGGAGTTTAAGTTTTAGACATATAGCTGCATTACATATTTGGAGAGACTAAACATTACTGCCTATAATGATACTATAGAGTAGAAGTGTCTAATGTGGAAATACCTGCATTCTATAAAAGGGAAAATAAAAGGCTTACTTTGCTAATAAAGACCACTCTTTCTATAGGGTGAAATATAATTTTAGTCTCTAATCTTGATCACAAAATTTGAAATTCGTCACTGTCTCAAACTTAATACATTTTGGTCTTCAAACTTTAAAAATAAATAGATATAGTTATCATAACCCAGCTACATTAAATTTATTTACATGTCAAATACGTTTTAGGATGTCATTTCAGTTGTTTGCACCGTTTTGACACATTTCAACTCAAATGTCATCTTAAAACAGCATTCAACAAGCCTAAAAAAATTATGTCATTGGCTTAAAATGACTATACCTATTCACTTTTAAAATTTAAAAATCAAAATGTATCAAAGGTTAACAGAAAGACGAATTCTAATTTCACATGCCGGAACTAAAATCATACTTAACCCATAATTAAATTCATCCAACTTTGTGCTGCTCATGTATGGCCAATTACAAGCAAGGTAGAAACTAGGTCCTATTAGCTTGGCAAAAAGGCCATGAAAATAAAACGATGCACAAGTTCAGATAAGAAGAAGAATTAAGTTCATCTAAGAAGAAGAATTAAGTTCAGCTAAGAAGAAGAAAGAACAAGAAACTATGTTCAAGTCCAAATGTGAAATGAAATTATTCCGGCAACAGAATCAACATCAGTACTGAAATCATGTTGCTAATCAGCATTTTTATTGATTAAACAATTTCTTAAGTTTCAGAACAAAACTTATTATATAGAAAATAAACAAATCCAGAAGGGACTTATTATATTGACAGAAAACAAAAATGAATTGAGTGACCAAAATTCTAGGCCATTAAGTTATATACTATAAACAATATGATGTCCAGAGCTTTTGGCCAGACAAACACTCAGATGGAGAAGCCATATTGGTTATTCAACTCAACTCTATTTAACGAACTGATGCACAAATGGACTGTTGGTTGTACAATTCTGTGACTCCATTTGTGATCTTCTGCCTGTTTTTCCTCCTCTTTGAGACAACTATGAACCCTTCATCACCATTCTTTTTTTCACTAACACCTAATGTCTCTTGCTCATCACTATCACTGGAATGAGGCACTGCCTTACTCTTTTCTTCATTTCCATACATAATGTTTATGACAGCACTGTCTTTAGCTACTTCATCATCACAATTTTCAAACTTCCCAACTTTTCCTTCACTGTTGTTAGATTCATCCACAGAATCAATATTTTCCTTGACAGATTTCACTAAAAAACTGAGCAATATCTGCCTTGCTATCTCGGACTTCTCGGATTCAGAAATACTGTTTTTTGTGGGACTTGCCTTGATTTCAGCAAAATTTTCATTTTTTTCTGCCATGTCATCAGAAACATTTGAATTAGAATCATTGGTTTCTATCTGAGAAGCACTTCTGGGAACAAACTCAGGCGCATGAGGATTCATTATTCTTGGAGATCCAAATCCGGTTCTTTCTCCGGTAGGTGTTTGGCTTTTACTAAAACCATGTTTCATGCGGAAAGTATAGTTGGTTCTGTAATATAGAGGTGATCTAGGTCCACAAGGGACCCTGGCAACAGCAGGGGGAAACACTGGCTCCACATGCATGCCTTGACTAACATCTGTATCATACACGCTAGTGAAGGAACCTGAATTTAAATGGTGAGACATGGACAACATTCCTGGATTGAAAGGTTTGGCCGCAGCTGAAAGCTTACTGCCATTTGTTTCTGTAGGTTTTTCCTGATCAGAAGAAGCAAGGGAAACCTTCTCAGCTTCCAATGCAGAATTTTCTTGTTGAGGTTCAATTTCTTGAGTTTCCTCTGTTTCATCATGCTCAGAAACTGCATTAACTATGGAACTTCGGCACGTACCTTCGTTGGTTGATGTCACAGGTAGACTGCTGCATGTCTCATCTTCAGCATTAATCTTCTCCATCTCAGCCTTTTCCAACAGTGGCTTTAAAACTGTACCTGGTGGAGCCAGAGCTACTTCTTTGTAAGATATAGACTTTGAAGCCAAGGAACTTAGAGATGCTGGAGATGAAATTTTTGACACAGAATTTTTTGTTGGATAATTAACAGAATCCTCGGTCAAAGCGATGTTTCGAGCTTTTGGTTGTCTAGACGGAGATGACATGTCTGAAATTGCTCTAGGAACTCCTCTTTGTGGTGGTGAAGTAATCTCATTCCTAGAACTGCTTTCCCTGTAAATGTAATTATTAGAACCATTGATGCTGAGCTTTGATAGAAGAGGTCGCTTTTTGTGGCCGAACTTGCGGTTAGCAGCATTTCCTGATCGCCCTTTTGAATTTGCTTCTTGCCAACCCTCATCTGAGGATGCCTCATAAACAACTTCACTTGTCACTGGCCTGTAACTTGTGAAATCACCATTTTCTTTTGGTATTTGAGAATCACGTGTGTCATTGGTTTCTTCTATATTCTCTTCTACCATGCTTGGAGCATCTCTTGAGTCATAAAAAACAATGCTCTCCTCAGCTACTGCATCTTCAGGTTCTTGACTGTTATCACTTGCTGGGAGCAACTGGGAAATAAAAGCGATATGTGAAATATAAAATATGGTAAATGTTCTAAAATGTTGTCAAAAGTACTTCTAATTTGAAATTAGACTATTCTAGCACTTCCCCTAAAACTATAAGCTAACTCCAAAAAAATGTAATATGTTGCATGCCGTTCAAACTTGACTTTAATAAAGGATAAAACTTCCAAAATCTTTGGAATATAGTCTTCCCTTAAGGGCAGTACTTGATGAAAGGCACGTGGTCAATGGAACCGGAACTCAAGGTATTTAATCAAGAGAAAAATCATAAGTTACCATATAGCATATCAAGAGAGGCATTGGTCACAAGCAAGCCATCATCTAGAAAAAATTTTACCCACCTTTGCACGCCTCTGTTTTCTCTGTGCATCATTTCTTTTCGGATCAGGACTGATAAAATCCAAGAGATCTGACACACTGCAAGAAAAGGCTTAAATAAATATGTATGTGTACCTTGAAATATAACCTGTTTAAAACACGGTAAATGGGGATACCATGTTAGTACCTAAGGTGACCTTTACTTGCAATGGATGCATCAGGCTTTGGAGTTCCATTTTTAGCTGCTTCCTGCTGCTCTATGGCTTTTGATTCAAAATACTCAAGCCATGCCGCAGCATCCTGCATTGGGGATTTGTTTAAAGAAAATTGTTAAGATTAGAAAAAACCAACTATCAAACCCCATAATTTGTTAATCCTTAGTTCAATCCTAGATAGGTACTCTTTCGCTTATACTAGTAATACCATCAGAAAAGGAAAATACCTGTGTACGAAGGTCTTCTGATCCAAGCTTTGCTTGAAGTATCTTTAGTGTAGTTTGCTCATGTTGCACACTCAGAGAAAATGCATCCATCAATGAAAGAGCTATAGCTATGGCGTGGTAGCTAGCAGCAGTCTATAACATGAAAAATTCTGTATAAAACACTTCCATCTATAGGGGAAGGGAGAAAAAGGAGGGATGGAAAGAGAGAGAGAGACCTGTATATGATCTGCTCCTAACAATCTTTTGTTGCATTTAAGAGCTTCATGCAAGTATCTCAGTGCCACATGAACATTTCCCATGCCCTCTTCCATCATAGCCACATTTATATATGTTGCAGCTGTGTTTGGATGAGACAGCCCACATGTAAAGTGAAGAAGGAATAGAGCACGATTAACATACCTGTGAAAAGGGACATGATTAAATAGTAATTTCAGAATATCAAGCAGAAAAATATAAGCATCCAAGGAACTCAATAAAGTTTAACTTACTTCAGAGCCAGCTCAATGTGTTGCAAACGATAATAGAAAACAGAAAGATCCCCGTAGCTTTTCATAGTGTCAGGGTGGTCAAGACCAAGCTCCCTCTCATTTATATCCAAGGCCTTTTGCTGATAAATGGTGGCCTAAATAAAGAATAATAAAAGTTGATATTTGTTCCAAATCTTTTACCAATCACTACATAAAGAGTTAAAGATACTACACAGGTCCTCACTAAAATGTGTTGATTCACTATCATATTTAGGTTCAGAAAGTCTTTAACATGCTTTCCCCTTTTCTCTTGCTTTCATCTCTTTCCCCTAGTAGCTTAGGACAAAAGAAACAATATTTTCTCCGACTATCTTAGCTTAAACTATGTATCAAGAAAAATTTCAGATAAAAATTTCAGATTTCTACTATAGCTTAGACAAAACTGAATTATTGTTACCTGGTTAAAATCTCCTGTGTGGTAGAGAACCACAGCTAGAAGACTATATGCACTTGCAGTATTTCGATGATAGGGTCCACAAACAACCATCATTTTAGCCAATGCCTGCAATATGATAGTATTGTCAAAACACCGCCATATTTATAACTAGTAAACTTTAAAAAGGATGTATTATCCAGACACCGAAGAAAGTGATTTGTACCTTTGTTCCATAATTTACAGCATCCTCAAGCTTTCCTTTATCAAGAGCAATTTTTGAAGCCTCCAACAAATTGCGTCCATCAATTGAGGAGCACCCTACATGCTGTAAAAAATGATCTTCTGTGTAAATGGTTCAATAAATTATACATTTACACATAACATAGATCTAGAGACTGTTACATAAACATGACCTCACCTTGCAAACAGGAACCAAGCTGATAATATCATTTTTCCCAAAGGGCTTACTAGACTCCATGTCATAATCTCTGGGGAATAATTCCAATCCAACCTGAAAACAAAAACAAGGGTAATTAATAAAAACTTCTTGTATGACAAATAGAATAAGACGACAAAATGCCAATACCTTGTGACATAGCCCTCTGAGAATTGACAGCTTCCTCAAATGTTGAAATTCATCATTCAGTGTCCACCCAAATCTTTTGGACAAAAACGTTCGAAGCCATTGAATTTTGAGATTATGATCATCATTCAAACTTTGATCATTATCTTCTGTTCGACTCCCACCAAGTAAGAAATTTAGTGTTGATGCAATGGCTGCAGATAGATCAGCTACATTGTCAACAGAGGCAATAACTGCTTTAAGTTGGTGCTTGAAAGCTCGAGTAATCATCTCATGAATACAAAGGGATTGTATGTGAGGAAGATTCTCAGCAAGTTTAACCTGATTCACACATGAAATTAGAACCAAAAAAAGCAAACCATATAATATAACCAAAACTACTTAAACCAGAAAGGTATATCTAGATTACAATAGCAGCTATCAAGCAGTAGAATAGTGGTAATATTTGAACACTGTTCAAAAAAAGGCTCTGGAGATTGGAAGAACATTACACATACTACATCCAGAAAATTAATCCTCAGCTAGCCAATATCTACAGGAAGCTTAGAAATAGAGAAAAGTATTCTCACCACTTGACCCAAAGATCGCATCTTTAAGCCTCTTAAATGCATAAAGTCAGTCAGTGTTCGCCCATCCACAGGAGAAAGTTCAAGTGATCCAAAGTCCATAGCCTAAAAAATTGATAAATTACGTTCTTAATTATTGACTACAACCTTTGTGTTATTTAAACAAATGTAAAGTTCTTTGAAAAATGTAATGTTACCAGCTTTGGCAAGGCAACTTCATCATAAAACTTGTGTGCCATGCTGATTAGCTCATCCACTGACTGTTGCAAGAAGAAACAAATTGAAATGATTAATACACTTACATGTACAAGAAAGATAATGAAAGATTCATTATCATAAAAATAGCAGCATAAATAATACCAAAAACAAACTAAATACAGACAAAGTAATAAAATTGGAAAATGACAGTCACAAAAGATGTAAGAAAAGTACTAGAAAATTTTCAAAAAAGAAATGTAGATCGCATTCCAGAGGTGATGTTGGTGTCTAACATTTAATGAACTTAATTTATTCAAAAAATATACCATTAAATACTCTTAAAAGACCTCTACTAAGCATTCAATTTTCAATAACCACTTTCACAACAGATTATTCAAAATTCTCCCCCTTAATATGTTGTTCTTAAACTTATAAAACTTCTCAAATTTGTGAAACTCTTATACAGACAAAACCTTCATGAAAGTATCAACAAGTTGATCATTAAAGTTGCAAATAGAAAAAGCAAAAAAAAGTATCAACATGAGAATACACCAAAATGAAGCACACAAACTTCAAAATACGTCACAAACCTTCGTGTGAAGACCAGTTCCAGATTCTTTGAGTCGCAAAAATGTTTCTTTAGAAAGTAGTTTCTCTAATTCATTTGAGTTACTCAAGTCATCACTGTTCGGCTCAACTTTATCAGCATTGTCATTCACATCTCCGGGTCTAGAATCATTTTGCTCTATAGAATCTGCACCGTCTACATTATTTGATTTCTTCTCTCTTTTCTTCAAAAATTTAAATTGCTTTCCAAGACCTTTAACAGCTTGCTCAACGTCATTTCCATCTTCTTTGTTTTTGGAACTGTTATCAGTTGAAGTTTCCTGTTTTTGCAAATGCTGCATCCAACAGGAACCAAGTTCCCATCTAATAGACCTTTCTGAAACACTTGGCTCCTCCTTTATTTTCTCTATGCCTTCTTGAATAACCTTTCGAACAAGGCTTTTAGTAGCATCTTCGTCATCCGAAATTGATGGGGATGATACATTCACTTCTAATGAATCAGATCCAGACTTGTGAAGCAGTAGCCTCAAACTGCATAGATCACAAAAATGTGTCACTTTGTCAGACATCATCCTAAATTTGTTATTATGATCAATCTCTATGGGTGACAATGCTTGCATTGAAATGGGTCTAATTAACCAATAGAGAAAGATAACACAAATGTTGCCTGACATAATATGCAACTTAAAAGTGCTACCATTTCCAGACCATCCATCCACAGTTAACATTTGCATAAAAGTTTATTGTTCAAAACCTGTTGATGTTGAGAGCATTTGCCCCACCATCTGGCTGATCGTCTATCTCAATGTCTCGAACTTTGGGCTTCCTCATGTTCACATTACCCACAACCTTTACTGTTGCAGTATATCCACAGTGGTGTACAACAACGACAGTCAAGGAAGAAGTATCCTGTACTCAACAAAGAGCAAATAAAAAAATGAACAATCACAATTCATCTATACCCTTGAGGGACAGGTTATTGACACTTACATGAACAATTACACTTTCATCAGCTGTCAATCCTTTGATTAAATTCTTCTGAACATCCTCCTTTTGCACGATGGATTCAACTTGCAAAGAATCATGCTTTTTATTTCCATCCTGGATGTCACGTTTGACTGTAATGGACAAGTCTCCCATTTGATCTTCATGCAGAACAGCACCCGGAGAAGAATTCAATTCATTCTTCATGTTTTTGTTGGATTCCATGATGTGCTGGATAGCTGCAACAGCCTTAAATATTGAGGTATCAACAAATTGATTGTGAAGAAGAAATGCTTTTCTATCCCTGACTACTCTCTCCTCCTCAGTTTTGCAAGGAAGAGAAGCCAATATTGCAAAATCCGTTGCCCACGGTCTAAGATCGAATTCGCCATTTCTTCCTTGGCCACCACCATTACCACCCCAGTTTTCATCCTCCGCGGGTAATGAAGGAAAGCTTGAAGGAGACTCGGCTACAGATGGAGGGACAAGCCATGTATTTGCTCGGAATCCATATGGAAGATTTCCAAACTGAAGAAACATGCTGTTAGAGAAAGATGTTTTCAAAAGAAAGGCAAATAATAATCAGTTTCATTAATTTGATGAAAAGTGTACCTTATTACGTTCCAAAAAGGCTTTCATCAACGATTCATATGCCTACATTCATCAAGTCATTTGTTAGAAAGCTAGTTAAAACATCAAACTCCCTGAAGAAAAATCAGATTCTTATATCTATTTTTCTGATATCTTCACATGAAAGATATGTAAATAAAAGCACAAAATATGAACAACTTCAGTAGATAGAGTTTATAGCCATTTATATATTATAGAATGAGTTAAGAACCTAAAAGGGGAAGCAAAGAAGTTGGGAATAAGAAGAAAGAGAAACATACATTAGCAAAGGCTCGGCTGAGCTGTTGCAGAAGATCAACCAAGGTGTGGCTGTGCAGAGACTGCTTCCCCACAGTGTAAAACCCTTTCTCTGAAACAACTACTTCTATTACCTTCCCATTGCATATTTTAACCTTCATTCACGCACCAACAACATTTTCTCACGTCAGATACACATAACATAATGCAACATGCATCAGTAACAAAGGAAAAGGCCAAAACCTGAAGCTGAAAGTAATCCCCTTTGCGCCTATCATCTTCATCCTTCACTTCACATCTCTTCAATTCTGCAAAACCCAAAAAAAAAAAATGTTTTTCCATTAAATTGTTGTTAAGCTTGTGATTTTCCCATGAGTTTGTTCAACAGAAATGAAAGTGAAGAGAAAGAGGTACCCACGTAAAATGGGGGGAGAGAGGTGAGACAAGGAGAAGAACTCGTAGAAATCTGAGAGCTTCGGCGTCGGGTGAATGGCCTTCATCCCCACATTGTCGGAGATCGCCGACGGTGGCGCCTCCGACGATGGTGACCCGACCCGGGATTCCCCATTCGGTGTTTCAGGTGGGCTCAAACTCGTCTTGTTCTGGTGTTGGGCCTTCCCGTTTTTCTTGGGCCTCGATTCTGGGCTTGGTAAACTCCTTTTGGGCCTACCGAACCTTGTTGTGCATGCCACAATATCCAAGACCCTCCGCACGTGCGCAACTGCTTGGGCCTCCTCTGTGTAATCCTCTGACACAGTGACACAAACAAATAAATATATAAATAATAAATAAGTTTAAATAATCATTTACAGTGATTTTCTTATTATTAAAAACTCACTACAAAAACTACGACATTATTATTTTTTCATTCATTACGACTTCAGAGTTTCTTAGAAATGGAAAAACCTTTTATATTTTAAAACCTTTATTTTGTAATGATAGAGAATAAAACTTAGAATGAAAAGCGTTTATATAAGAACTAAAACATATTTACTTAAAATATAAGGATTAAAAAAATAGCGTAATGATTAAATAAATAATTAATCAAAGAATTTCATTCTGCAAGTATAAATAATTGAAATGAACAGTGACACGTGAAATCACACCGGTGAGTTTCGTGACACTGATATTTTGAGAGAGAATAAAATAAACATGCGGCAAAACAAAACACATGATTTTCACATGATTATTTTTAATTATTGTACAATCATTTCACCCCATAATTAATTACTGGTTATTCTTAACTTAAAAAAAATCTGTTATGGATGCATAAATAATTTTTCAATAATACTTGAATTTTGAATTATTTGAAAAGATCGAAAAAGGGGCGTACAGAAAACGTTAGTATCACATGTTGGTTTCAACATAGCTTTAAAAATTTAATTGTTCTTTTTAATTTTCTCTTATATTTATAAAAAAGAAAAATACAATTATTTTGGTATATATTAAATTCCAACACGAAGCTATTATGAGATGGCGATGGTGTAGGAAAAGTGGGGTTTGGTTTTCCACCGAAATGCAACTTGAATAAATGGCAACAACAATATTGGGCGAAGCATTAACGTGTATCACACAAAAAATAGATTTTCACTCTTGTGAAAAGGACAACAAAGTATTTTTCAAATACCAAAATAAGTGAATAGATTTTTTCTTTCTTTGTATGCATTGCTTTAAAGAAACACCATAAATATAAATAACCATTTTGAAAATAAAAATTAAAAATAAAACCACATTGGAAGGTTTTTCACTTACTCCTAGATGATTTATTAATTTTTCAATAAAGGGCACACTTAAAAATTAGTACATTTGAACATTAAAAACCACTATTTTTTTTTTCAAATAGTTGGAGCCCACAAAAAATATTCCATTATTTGTTGTAAACTACTATGTTTTAAGAAGTATTAAAAGATGTTGTATTCTATAGAGCAATGTCTCCTCTAATGTTAGGTGAAATTCCTCCACATGTAACTAAGCCAAATAGGAGATGAAAAAAACTAAGTATCTAAAGGAAAATAAAACAATTTCTCTTTATAGAACCCAATATAAAGAAAAAAAAAATTAAAGCAATGAGATTTATAAAGCACAAAATCTTTATAAAAACCAATGTAATAAGTTTTTTCAAACAAGAACTTTTGACATTAGTGTACATTCAAACTTTGAACAAAGACTTTAACATTAAAATACAAGAAGTTTAACATAACAAGAGCATGATGTTATTACCATTTAAAATATCTTTGTGTCACAATATTTGAAAAGAAAAAAAAAAATCTTGTTAATCACGAGATTCTCTATGTTTCGGATATTGTCCTCGTAAAATATAATAAAATACAATATAGTAGACAATGTTTTAAAAGATATTATTTTTTTTTATATTTTAATATTAATATATTTTGGAAACTCTGATAGTAGAAGATAACATAAATAAACAATAAAAAATTCTGACCGGTTCATCCTTGCATGTAACTTCATTGGTAAAAAAAAAATGCCAAAAAAAAAAAAAAAAATTAAAAGCATTGATTAAAAACTTAATGGCAAAACCAGTTCACAACTCCCAACTCAACACCATTATGGAAATTTGCAATTACCCCTTCAGCCATTCGATGAGTCTTAATTAAAAAATAAATGAAATTTCAGTGCAAATTCTGATTAAACTCATTACCCTCTTCTTAAAAAAGAAGAAAGTAGATTAAAGTGGTGAACAAAAATAGCCAGAAATGGTAGAGTAAACTAAATGCAGAAGCACATGAGACACAATTTGTAGTTGATAATGAATGGGAAACATGTTGTTGAGTACACCTACCTTCAACCATTCTCAGAAGACATGGCTTTAGGGTAACAATTTCCACTCTGTCATTTAATTTATGACCTTTACCCTAAGGAAGGAACAGAGTATATGTGTGAGACAAAAATAAATAAAGATTGAGAAGGGTTTTTCACACAGGAATATAAAATATTAACTCAATAAATAAATAAATAAATAATTTCAAAAATATTTAAATGCCAACCTCATGAGATAAAGAATAGTTTGTGAAATGGCATGTCTCCACCTTCACAGCCAATAGTTTCCTCACATCGAGTATCTTATCAGTCGAGATACCCTTTCGCAAATTTTCATCACACAAATCGTTAGCGAGATGTAAAACTCGTCAAATGACACACAACGAGAATCTAAATTCTCCAATAATACACAAAACCTTCAATGATACACAATTACAAAATGAAATTTTAAACCCTTCAATTGACACACAACTGATTCAGAATGTGAAATAATATACATACCTTCAAGAGAATTTGGGTATCATATGGAGTCACCACATTGATGTCAACAAGAGAAGGTGCTGCTGCTGCTGAAAATGAAAACACACAACAACAACAAACAGACATTGCAGAAAAGTTTTTCAGTTCCATTATCTACACCAATATATATATATACACACACTAATCTGGTGATGTTCACAAAAAACAACACCTTTCTCTTCCTTTTTCTTCTTCTCTGCTTTTGCTTTATTTGATTTCCCTTTTCCTGATCTTGGAGGCATTTTTTCTGCACACTGCCACACACACAAAAGGTAATTTTTTTTTTTTTGCATAGAAAGTTGAGAGCACTAGTTTGGAAAACTCATCAGCAATCCAAAACTTTGGGTGGTAAAAGGAGATTTTATACTAAAAAAGGTGTTATAAAGATTGATAAAGAAGAAGAAGAATGAAGAGTGTGGAGAAAAGAGTGTGAGAAGAAAGAAACATAAGTTTTGAAGAAGTGAGTGATATATTGTAATTTGGGTTGAAGAGGATAGGATAAGGGTGATGGAATTTTAACCTTTTGAGGATTTGAGAGCAATTGTAGCCTCTCCTTGTTGCTAATAACTTGATATCTTCTTTTTTTTTTTTTTTTTTTTTTTTTTTTCTTTTTTTTTTTTTTTTTTTATTTTTTTTTTTTTTTTTTTTTTTTTTTTTTTTTTTTTTTTTTTTTTTTTTTTTTTTTTTTTTTTTTTTTTTTTTTTCTCTTTCTCTCTCTCTTTGTGTTTTTTGTGGAACCATGTGATGTGAATCTCAATGCAAATGTCTTATAACAAAGTTTGAGGTGGGCATGCACTTGAGCCCAGGCAAAAGACAAAATGGCCAGTGCAGACAAAACTGGCCGTTGATTGCCTGCCACGTGGCGCTCTGCCGTGTGGCGAGTTCATTTTGTTTTATCACATGTTTGCATCTTCAATTGATGCTCCTGTGCAGAGTCATCACACACCGTCCATCTCCCATCATGTAATCAACTTTTGACAGTGTGTGTATTATTGAACCTCATGCACCAACCTTGTCATCTTCTCATTGGTTGCTACCTATTGTATTCACTATTTAGTCCATCACTTGCAATTTTAAATCATTTTTTTTTCTTTATCTCTATGGCAGGGAAAAATATGGCTGCAATTTGCAAATACTAAAAGAGTTACTTTCTGTTTATTTTGATCTTACATGCTAATGAATTATTTTACAAAGAAAATAACAGATTAATATATAAAAACTTGGAAAATCACTTTTCTTTTATGTTGAAACATGTCAATATATACTTGTAAACAAATGTATTTATTTTGTGCAATAAAAATCAAAGTAGTTCACAAATATTTTGTCAAAATCAAGAAAATTCAATGTAGTTCGTAGTTGTCAAAATCAAGAAAATTCAATGTAGTTCGTAGTTCCTATGGGCTTAAAACTACTAATTAAAAAGTATTGAGTGTTTTTTATTAATCATTTATAAAATGCATCAATTTTTACAGTATGTTTAATAATAAATATTATTTTTTTTACTCTTGTTCAACATTTGTAGAACTGAAAATATTTCATTGTCTTGATTATGTTGTTTAAGATCATGGATTAAATATTAAGAAGGATTTACATTAATATTACTTTTGCAATAAATTATTTGCATTTATTATTATTATTATTACTCTAAGATAATTTATAATATTTATATCCATATATATTAATTATATAACAAAGATACTTCTTATTATATGAAAGAAACAAATTTGAATTCTATGCTGATTTTTTACGTGTTGTTTTTTTTTTACTGTATTTTCATAATACACTGACTACTATTAATTTTAACGTTTTAAAATATATTAAAAGATATTTAAAATATCAATACAATCTATTTTTAATACCCAACAGATAATAATATAAAAAATCAATAAAAAAATTTGTACTCAAAAAAATCATCTGATGTATGCTTTCAATGACTACAAATATTCTGCATAATATAATTAATACTCATTAATTTTCATTAACTCCGTTCCTTGGTAAAAAGCATGTCAAACTAATAAAGTAAGCACAAGCTTCAAAAATGTTGGTGCATGAAAATGATGTAACTTTGGGTCATTAAGTTGATCAATCTTTTCAAACGTGATTACCTAGGCTAAGAGTAATTACACTCCATTTGACTTAATGATAACCGTCCAAATTTAAAATTGAAAAAAAAAAACGACAAAATATTATACAAAACGTGGTCCCTTCAAATATATAAACACGATATGAACAATTAAATAAATAGTTGCGAATTGATTTCAACGACTAGAGTTTATCTAAATATATATATTTGAATAATTATTGGAGTCAAAATAATTGACAAAATATAAAGTAAACTTCTTCGAGGAATCGAATATTTGTAGATACCATTCTGCAATGCAAATATGTACAATCCAATGGATTGGTTAGCAATTTTTTAAATAAAACCTTGATTATTTTGTTTTGACTTTTATAATTACTGTCAATAATATTTTGTTAGTGATTTAGGTTGTATAAAAAAAAAAAATCGTACAAGTGTTACTCTTTCGTGTTGGATTAGATTTTAAATTTGTAGAAGGTTTAATACATTTTATTGTCTTAACAATTATTTAATGTTTATCTTTTACTTGATTTATTCATACTGATATCTGTTAAAGCAAAGACGTGATCATTAGATAATCTTAACATTTTTCTTTGGAGACGATGGTTTGATAAAATAATATATTAATATAATAAAATCACTACTAACTCTTTTAATAAATATTAATATTACCTCGAGTTAAAAATAATTAAAATAAAACATATGACAAATATTACGACTAAAAGGTTATTAAGATTTACTAAATCAAATTAAAATATATAGATATGTTTTTATTTAAATCAATTTTACAAAATCCATTTATAAGATGGAAGTATTCGTATATATTATGATAATATATTGATTATATTATATATTGATTTTATAAATTTATATTTATAGCTTTTTTAAAATATTTAACGTCACTTTAAACATACAATAATAATATTTTAATTACGTTTTGAAAAAAATTAAATTGAAAAAAATATTCGAATTTTTCACATAACGTTTTTAATCATAGTATATACATTTTTTTACTTACACAACAAAAAAATAGTTATGGTGTATTTATGTTTGTAACGGTAATGTGTGTGATTTTATTTAAGAAAGGAGGCTTGCATTTCTCCGTTCAATTCAATATTTAATAACGGCAGTTGAAATATTATTATTATTATTATTATTTTAAAATAGTATTTATTTTAAATAAAAAAATAAGTATAAAGATATAGTTAAAAAGTTATTATTTATTTTTAATTTTTAATTATGCACTACTGCTTAATATTAAAATTGTAGAAATTGATTTAATCATCAAAATTATACATAAATAGCATTAAGCTAAACATTTATTAATTAATTATCAAAATTGATATTAAAGAGCATTAATAATAAAATTAAATAATGAATTAGTATTCAATATTAAAATTATACAATTTAATAATTTATTAAATATATAATTAAGAACATTAAGTTAACTTTCGTCCCACTACTATCATTAAATTGTGGTATAAACATTATTAAGGTAAGTAATTCAATTCTAAATTTATGTTATGTTTAATTAAAATGTAATCATTAATAAGTTTAAGTCTCATTTACCAATAAAGGATACCAATCTATAAGTTAGAATAATGTGCATGCTCTATTGAAATTTCGATCTAGGAAAAAAATTAAATTTCTTTTATTATTATTATTATTTAATATTTAACTAAAACAATTAAGAAATAAACTAATTATACGGAATAATTGATTATTTATTTTCTATTTTTAAACTTGTTTTATAACATTAATATTAGTTATTAAACATATATATAAATAGCATTAATTTTAACAATTTATTTTTTTCATTAATTACAGATAACGTATTTAATTTAATTTAATTTCATCCTACCACTATTATAAATAATATTACAATTCGATTATTTCAAAATTTATCAATTTAAACGATACATGATTTTCCAATGACTAAGATTAAAATTCTAACAAATGGTATTAGTATTGAATAATAATATAAACAAAAAAGTTAATGTCAAAGTGATTTGTAGAATCAAAAAATAATCTTTTAATATAATAGCCCACTTATTTGGCACACTATTTTTACATAATTTTTCTCCCTTTTTTACCCCTAAAAACCTTTCATTGGATTCATTGATCAGTTCCTTTTCAATTATGTCTTTTGATGAATACTTTGGCTCCTTCACATATAAAAATTAATACATATACATGTATACATGTTGTGAATGTTTTCACACTATTTATAAATATATTTTAAAATATTAAAATTATTATACATCAGTATATTTTAAGAGCACAACAAAAATGATAATATTAATAATTTAATAGAATAGTTAAAAAGTAACAAAAAAAAAGTGAAATAGAATTGTTTGATTGCAATGTTTCATAGTCTTTTTCCTAAGCTATGGTGCCATGCCACTTTATTTTCATTAAACTCTTGTCTCATTGTGTTTGCAACAACCAATTCATGATTTCTCATTCTTAATTAGAAAAAGAAATGCAGCATTAATGACTACATTTTAATATATCATTTGACTTCAACCTTTATAAATCTTTTTAAGATTAAATATATTTTTTTTTCTAAATTATTATAAAAATATATACTATTATGTTAACAAGTAAATTTAGTTTTAACTTAACTTTTTAAAACCTAACTATTTGTTGTATTTATATATTATAATATTTTTTTTCTCATGTCTTGATATAGATTTTTAATGAAAAAAATATACTTTAGAAAGCTAAAAATTGTAGTTGTAGTCTATAAAAGAAAAAACCTAATAAATAGTGAAAGTTTGTAGGATTGAACATAGTGGATAGTTGGCACTTAACATGACACCAAACTCTGTACCTCATTTCACAAAATCATTCATTGGCACCACATTTTGGTTCGCCAACTTTCATAAAATCCTTCGCTGCCAACACATTTTTTAATCAACAATACCATAATCATTTTAATTAAAATTCACTTTCAAATTTAAGTGCAAAGCCATATTTTTAAATTATTTACTATATAACTATTTGTAAAATGCCTAGTGTTTAAAGAACAAAAAAATGCTTTTGGTTCGGTCTTAAATTAAAATAGTGAAGAAATAAACTTAATTTTGAAAGTCACGTCCTTACTCATCAGAGACAAAACTAATTTATAATAACAAGGTACAAATTTTATTTTGTTGATTTTGTAAGTTTAAGTTAAATTTAAAGTTGATTTCTTAATATAATCAAAATCAAGAATTTAAGATCATTATAGTAAATTTTGTTGTTTAATAAGTTTATTATTTCACTCGTTATAAGGTCGTTTCATTATTTATAACATCGCTCTTTGAATCACTATTAATATCTAGTTTCACATTAGAAATATATATGTTTCAGACACGAATAAGATGCGTTAAAAATCTCACATCAATTAAAGGTAATATCAATTTATAATAATAAATAAATATAAATCTTTTTTACAAACTCATTTTGTAAGGTTAACTTTGTAAGACTCCACCTTATTTTCATTTATTCTTCACAAAGTTAAACTCATAATTTCTTCTCTTGTACTCTTAAACAAAATTTTAAAATAATTAAAAATGTTTTCTTTAAGCTAAACAGTATAGAGTTAAAGATTTATTCAAAATATCATTTAAATCATAAAAATCTTACTCAAAACTTGTGTTCCTCTCAACATTTACTCATTATTTAAAGGAATAATCAAAGACAATATGGGTGTTTATTAGGAAATGGAGGACAAGTTCATCTGAAGAAAGATATACTTTTATCAGTATTCCAGAATTAAAAGATAAAAATGAAAAAAAAAAATCAAGGCAAACTAAATTTACAATTTATGTAAAAACTAAGGAATTATCTTCCAATCAAATAAACACTGTGATGCCTGCAGGCAGCAGGGTTAGGTAGCTGTTGAGATCAGAAGAAGAACATTCTGAAAGCTTCAACAACTTTCTCAGGCCTGTCAAAGATTCAAAAGGGTATATTCTTAGTATGTTGAAAAAAATATTTCCCTATTTAATGCTATGTCAAAGTTGTTTACCAGTCCTCTTGTGGCATGTGACCTGCTCCTTCTATCAATTTCAGCTGAATTTGTGATGGATTTCCATTCTTAAACTGCTCTGCTACAGACTGAGGCAAGTATTTGTCTGATAATCCCCAAGCAACAAGAATTGGTTTATCCCATCTGTAATCAAATTACAAACCCTAGTTATCAATGCAAGTTTAGGGTAAGATTTTGATTTTCATATCTCTTCCCACAAATTAGAGTTGTCATTCTACACACATGCATAACAAACAATGAATATGCTGAAAAATGAATGGAGTTATAAGGTGAGTTAGTGATAAAGTTGAAAGAAAGGCGAGAGAGATCATGGATTCAACTTCTCTCATAATATTTGAGAGTTATAAGATTTGTTTGATGGGTTTGGAAAAAAAGGCGAAAGAGTTGTGAGTTTAACTTCATCCACTAACAAAATACTAACAACTAACATTTGCTGATAAATAGTTTTAGAGGATTCAAATTAATAGTGTATACTACATACTATATATGTCAGATTAAAAATGTTTCAATCTCCCAACATGCTAAAAAGTAAACTTGATTCTTGTCTGAGAGTTACTGTTGCCACCCAGATGTTTAGTGTTGGGTTTTATATATTTTTCATATATATGGTTTATGGTCATGGTTATATATATTTTATATCATATGGTTATAGTCATTGAGAGATTGTGATTCCATATGGTTATATGATATTAGTCTTACACATATAAGACATTTGACACCACTTTTACCCCAAAACCTTAAAGCAATGGTGTTATGGGTCTTTATTCTTATATAGTGTTTAACTTTATCTTTTCTATCTAATGTGTGACTTTGACTCACACTTGGACTATTTCCAACATTTAGTTCCCCCGCTTCTTTCATCAAGAACAACTAATCAATTCCAAAATAATGATAATAACGAAGCATGAAATTAATATACCTCTCAGTTGCAAATCCTTCTGCTATTTGATTGAAAGTACCTTTGAAGTTAGCTTTTCTTGCAGCTTCAAGTAGTGCTGAAACCCAACATCAGAAACTTGGTTGTTACTAAAACTAAGTCAGCAAAATTAGTTTTACTTATGTTCATTACATAAATTTATAGTTAATAAACCATGGTTTTTCTAGTGACTGAACTGAATATATATATCAGGTATAAATATAATCATTTTTCATGAACATCACTCTGAACTTGGCACAAAGTAACTTTTCTTCACTTCCTGCATATAATATAACATATCTATCGGTTTTATAAACAATTTCCTTAAAATTGAATTACAAGCAGAAAATTTGAGACCACCAAAGTGATGATGTCTTGTCTGTCACTAACCAAATCCAGGTCCACTGCTTTTCAAATAAGGTAGCCTGTACACGTCAGCCTTTTCATTTTTTAGAACGTAACTGCAAAATAGACAATCTATAAGAACAAGATCCTTAAAAAATTTTAGTTTGAGGAAGTGTTATTTCCTTAATTCACATTTTGATGCTTTAACAAGAAAGATGTTTGCACCAGTGGGTTACTGAAAACAACAATGAGTAAGCTCAATGCTGCTCCTGCACTAAAATTGCAGGACTTCACAGTCTTTGAACAATGCATTATATGAAGGACAAGGAGGTTTTCATAAGTGAAACACTTACCACATAAGGTGGTGCTAAAGCCTAGTATGATTCTGGTTTAATGGATGTGCGAAATTGTTGGTTTATATTCCTAATTAAGCTAAGTTAATTTGTTTACTTCTATCTGTGAAAAACTATACAAGATATTTTCAGCACTTTGGAAATGGCATAGTAAGTTGCAGTTTACAGCTTCAACTTATAAAATTACCAGGCAATAGTCATGTACAATTTTTGGATACATACGGGCTACCTCCTTCAATAAACCGCTCAGCGATGATAGCATTCTGGCTTGTAAATTCACCATACAGAGGAATTCTAGAAACGAAAGAAAAAACATCAATGGAGTTATTATAGTATATGAATCAAGATCAAACAGCCAACATGTCACAAAAAGACAAAACAGCATTAGTATCAGCTCTGCATTGTGACATGTAGAACATATTTATGGCCAAACCACATCATTCATTGGTAAAAACTGTCATGAAATACTCTAATTTTTTAGCTCCATTGATAAGGTACTATTCATTGATAAGAATAGGAATAAGGTTGTTCTTTAGTTGAAGAAATACTCAGTTACTAGAACATTTGGAAGTGAAGACAGTGCTCCATAGCCTTCAAGTGATTGAAATTTTAGAGATAAATCTACAGAACATTTGCATAGATTTAGCCGAGAAGTTCAGTTATACATTCATTGGTACTGTAAGAAATAAACCTTAGCTTCTGAAAAAGTCCAGGAATGGAAGATGAATCTGTTAATGGACTGTTCAGTATTGCTAGCTTTGATATCTTGCTTGAGTTCTTCAGGGCCCAAGTTAGTCCATAGGAACCTACAAGAAATCCCTTGAGGAGAATTACGAACATATGTTAGACACAGTATTTAGTAAGGAGTTCACAAAACTAAAATGCAACTAGAATATACATCTACTTTTAAGAGAAGCATTCCATCTTTATGTAAATGTATCACATCGTTTTAGAAAATTTTGAATGCAAAATATGCTACTAACTGCAGATTGTATTATTCATTCTTTAGGTACCTGAACAACTAGGAAAAAGGGGGATTTGACCTCTAACACCTCAAGCAGTTTATCCAATGCATCGTGGAACTCCTTTTCTATGAGAAATGAAAGAAATGCATTAATGAGGTTTCTGCAGGAAAAACTGCTTATGATATATAAGATGTTTTCATCACAAAACCTGTGTAATCAAAACCATATCCTGGCTGCGGTTTGTCACTGAAACCAAATCCTATCCAGTCTGGTGCAAAGCAATGGAACCCTGAATCTGACAACTGTTTTAAGAGGAAGAAAATTTAAAACAGAGAAAATTTAAACAGATTTAATCATAAGATAATGAAAAACATGCAATGAAGGTAAAGTGACAGTGTAAAATCAAGAACAAGTAATGCTCAAAGTTACTCATAATCTGGAGAAAGAAGGGAACAATAAGTACTTCAAATTATTGCATTAGTTACATGGTAACAGCTGACACTAACAGCACACAGTTCATTATTGGCTACTGGGGTTGAAGAGTTCAAGGATTTTGAAAAGGACAAAATATACAATTGCTTGTGTTGTTCTATGCTCCAATCAAAAATTAAGTTTAACCTCGTTACAGTGATGAAACTCTAATTCTGACCGAAGACCTCCACAGAAAACACAACAATTTTTAAATTTTGTCCTTCTGAGATATGAGAGGCTCAAAATCATTCATTCTGATGAGAAGATCATGTTTGATTGCATACAAAATAGAAGTAGCATGAAAACCTGAGACATAACAACTCGGTAGCTAAAAGATTGTGTAGGAGCACCATGAAGAAAGACAATTGTTCCTCTTCTGCTACTAGCTGACCCTGCAAAATAAGACAAGGAAAAAAAAATCCAAAAGCGAGCATTTTCCATACATTTCTTAAACTTGAAAATGGAAAATCAGAAACCAATTCCTCAGCTAAGAAACAAACAGTACCAGTTTCTCGCACAAACCATCTTAACTTGCCAGATTTAACGTATGACCCGTATTCCTTGCCCTTGTCTTCTGTCCTCTAGCAAAACAAAAACTATTACTACATTCCCACTCAGTGAAAACCAGCATCACTGATCAATCAAACATTAATAGTTGAAGAAGCATCATCAAGTCATGCACAAACAACACAAAGTCTTCAATGTTATATATCAGGAATCAAAGGAAGTAGAAGGAGAAAAGAAAGATTGGTACATAAAGCATTTGGCCAACGTTGCCATCTTCAGCAGGGCTCTCAGGCAATTGAATAGCACTGCGGCTTGAAGCGTTGTCAGTGACAAACCCAAAAGGGTTGAATGCTGAGGCTTCTTTGTCCTCGGATTCACCCTTCTCTGTAGAGCTAGCTCTCACTGTAACACTTCTTGTGGGTGTTATTCTTCTTTTACAGCAGTATGTGGTGGAAGAAATGGCAAGGTTGAGAGTGGGAGAAAACATGGCAGAAAAAACCATTGTTGGGAGAGGTGACTTAACGGTTCAAAGTGAACATAACATAACCAACGATTCTAGCCAAAACTTTTTTGTTTGATATTTATCTTTTCTTGGTTGCTTCATAAATTGCGGTTGATGTCCCCACTTCAACGTAGTCCTCATATATTTCCACCTAAGATGTGGCATATAGTGAGAACTGGTAAGAACACACCACGTGTGATTGCATTTTTTTTTTATACTTATTAAACTAAAAATAACAATTCACACAATAGTTTTCGTAAAGAAAATATTAAAAAGCTGCGTGAATAAGGACAAAATGGTATAAAATATGTACAAATGTGTAACGTTGTATATGTAAGTCATCCGTAACAAAGCATTTATCATGTCAATGGTAACAAAGATAATAAGCACTTGTATACATAATAGTTAATAAAACCATTTGATTCAAAATTGTAACATCATTAATATGTTCAAGTTAACTTGTTGAGAGTCACAACATTAAATGGGTTAGTTTCTGGCTTAATGAGTTCAAAATACTTGTGACAGGAAAAAAATAAAGTGACACGAGCTGACAATTGATATTTGCAACCTTGATCAACTTCTATTTGAAATTTTCCTTACCATTTTCTTGTGAACGGTAATAAAAAAATACATTTTAAGTCTAACTCAACTTTAAAAAAAACTTATAAGATATAATTTACATTTATTTATATATTCTAGAATGATTTTATCTTTAGTCAAACCTAACTATATAAGTTTGATATACATATTTAAAAAGTAATTTAATTGTGACAGTAAACATATTTTCCCACAGAATGTGCAGGTGGTGTCAAGTTTCTATAATTATATAATGGAGATAAAAATTGACATGACTTGAGCACAAAAGTATATAATGTATATTTCTATGTCAATGTGAGAACTTCACAACTTAGTAGGCTTGTATTGTGGCTACTCTTCTGGATCTTCTTGTTAAAATGTTCACCAGAAATTATTACATGAACATGAACCATTCCTGAAATGATGGAATCTGGTTTTATCTCTAATTATTAGTTCCCTGTTGTAAGCTTCTGAAACCAGCTTTGCCATCTGGTGACAATCCACACACATTCTAAGGTTCTTAACTATTCTTATAGTAACTCCAGGGCCTGAACTAATGAGGGCATAGGCAATAGCCAACTTCTCACTATGCCGGTAAAGTGCAGTCTCCTTATCCTCCTCCCCAAGATCAAGGAAAACCTCTGATGTATCAGGTGAATAACCTGCTTTAATCAAGTCCTGCATCATGTTTTCTAACTTTTCATATATATATTTAGATTGAGGATGTGACTGGTCCCCAGCAACAAATTCATAAACATTGCCATTCAACTCCATCAAACTGCAACCTGGTGTTTTCTTGATTCCCCTCTCCATCATCATTTTCCTCACCTCACGCAGGTTTTCCCATCTCTTGCAGGCAGCATATATATTACATAACAAGACATAAACAGCCCCATTTTCAGGCTCTAGCTCAAGAATTTGTTTAGCTGCCATTTCTGCTAGATGCACATTTTTGTGTACTCTACAAGCGCCAAGAAGTGATCCCCAAACAATTGAATTTGGTTTCACAGGCATATTCACTATGACCTCAATGGCTTCTTCTAAATGCCCAGCACGACCAAGGAGATCAACCATGCATCCATAATGTGTCACATTAGGTTTAATTCCATGTTGCATGGTCATGGCAGTGAAAAAACCTTTTCCTTTCTCTACCATGCCTGCATGTGTGCATGCACACAGGACCCCAATATAGGTTATCTCGTCTGGTGTAACTGAAGCCTCTATCATACTTGAAAACATGGCAAGAGCTTCTTCACCATGGCCATTAATGGCAAGGCCAAGTATCATCGCTGTCCAGGTAAATTTGTCTTTCTGAAGCATTTCCTTGAATACTGTTTTTGCTTTTCCAACATTCCCACATTTAAAGTACATGTCTATCAGAGCATTCCCGACAAAAGTATCATTTTTTATACTGTTTTTGTCAATATAAGTCTTCACCCATTCCCCTAGCTCAAGTGCTCCCAGATGAGCACAAGCCGTTAGAATGCTTACCATGGTGAACTCGTCAGGTTTCACATTTGACATTTGCATCTCACGGAAGAGTGCTAAAACCTCTATGAAACGGTTCATTCTGAGGTAGCCATCAATCATAGCAGTCCAGGAAACATAATCTCTCTCTGGCATTTGATCAAAATACTTCCGAGCTAAATCAATTTGACCGACATTGGCAAACCCAGTAACAATACAAGTCCAAGAAATAACATCTCGAGCCTTCATATTGTCAAAAACACCTTGTGCAGCATCCATTTCTCCACAAGATGCAAACATATCGATCAAAGCATTTTCCAATATGAGATTAGGTTCAACAGTACCTTCCTTAATATACTTAAAAATGTTCTTGCCCCCATCAAAATCCTTCAATTTAGAGAATGCAGAAAGCATCAATACTAGTGTAACTGAATTGGGCGACACTCCTCTCTTCTCCATCTCAATAAAAAGCTTCTTTGATTTCTTAAATTGCTTAACTCTGTTATACCCGGATAGCATTATATTCCAGGTAACTACTTCCCACGCATCACCCTTATAGAAAACCTTGTAAGCCAAATCCACAAGCCCACACAAGGAAAACATATGTATGAAAGCCTTTTGAACAAACAAATTAGAATCAAATCCATGCTTCACTGCATGGTTAAGTAACACTTTCCCATGCTGCAAAGCCATGTCACTGTTAAATCCCTTCAACAAGAAGGGAAATGTATAACGGTCAGGCATGATGCTATTGGCCAGCATTAATAGATACATGGAAACTCCATTCTCAGGACGGTTGATCCTAGAATACCCCTTGATCATGGTATTCCAAATGAACACAGTTGGGTGCGGGATTGTGTCAAACACCTGACGGGCATAGTCCATATCCCCTGATTGATGAGCACAACAGAAGGCTATGACTCTATTTTGAAATAAAGGGTCTGAAGAGAGACCAATTTTGAGAGTGTGGCAGTGAATTTGCTTTAGCTGGTATGTGGACTTGCACCTCTCAAGCAAAGAGATTGGAGATTCTCCAAAGCAGTTTGAAGAACACACAACAGTAGCAAGAGTGCTACAAATCACTCTATTGGGGAACCAAGAAAATGGAAATTTGAATGTTGCAAGTGAAAAAAACAAGGGAGTTGACAAAGATAACATGGAGAACATGTCATCTCACTCAAGTGCATATCTAGGATCAATGTGACAAGTATCTATTCATGTTTTGTGGTCACTAAAAGTTTGAAAATTTAAGTACAAGTTTAAGTCTTACCTAAAGTAAAAATGAAAAGAAATGAAAATTACATAGAAAAAGAAAGACTTACTCTAAAAATTGAGTTGGAAATAATGATATTAGATTCATGTCTGATTGGTAATTACCACTTCAATTCTATAACAAAAAGATAATAGATAATCACACTTCCAATGCAAGGAGCAAGATTCTATGAAAGCTTCTCAAGATACAATTATTTTTGGACAATTGATCGTACAATTTAGTATTTTTTTTCATTAGCTTAAATAACTTTTTAGTTTTTTGTGATACTTTTCTTAGATAGATAATAAAAAGATTGTTTTTTGTCTTCTATAAAAAATAAAAAACTATTTTTGCTTTGACTCGAGTTGTTTACTTACCCAAGTGATTTAGTTAGTACTCGTATGATATGTAAGTGATTCATTAGGATTAACAAGTGTATTATTGTTATGTACTTTTCTTAATATAATTTCTTTTATTTTAGTGTCTCATAATAGTTTTATTTGTATTTGTATCTCAATTTATTATTAGTTCTTTGTAAAAGTTTTATTTTTATTTTGATCATCGATATTATTTGAATAGTGTGTTATTTGGTAAGCGATCAAATAGATAATAAGTAGAACTAAGATGTGTTATTTTAAATTGTTTTATTTTGAAGGAAGAAAATCAGTTAATATCATGCAAATACTTTTTATTTTCTTCCGATATGATTTATATATATATATATATATATCGTCCAGATTTCCTAAAAATCCAATACTTATTTGATGATAAAACTCAAAAAAGTTGTATATCTAACACCCTTGAATAATTATAGAGGGTTTTTAAAATCCTGTCTTCTCTGGATTTCACCCTTAAATAGAAAAAAATGAAAATAATAATAATAATAATAATAAGGGACACAAACCTAAGACAAATATACACGTGTTAATTCTAGGTAATTATTGATATAGTCACATGAGGGACAGTGTATACTTAAAATATCTCAATATGCAATTAGGGATGGCAACGGGGCAGGGCGGGTACGGGTATCATGATCCCATTCCCATTCCCATAATAAAAATTCATCCCCATCCCAAACCCAACGGGTATACAACTTTTGACCCATCCCCATCCCCACCGGGTAACGGGTATTTTCTTATACCCATACCCATACCCATTTTTTTATTGTTCCATATATCAATTAAATATT
>Ga0214542_1004114_pt1 | contig 29067 bp, 10 predicted proteins | sample CNSS1metaG_FD_160096 | JGI IMG/M metagenome (GOLD analysis project Ga0214542, IMG submission 160096) | Root nodule microbial communities from cowpea collected in UCLA plant growth center, Los Angeles, California, USA - CNSS1 | ecosystem: Host-associated > Plants > Roots > Nodule | place: USA...
CGTTAGTGAAAAGGACCAAATTGACCACAATTTGACGAAAATGAGGATCTAATTGAACATAAAACGAAAATAGGGACCAAATTGAATAAAATCAACAAAAATAGGGACCAAATGTATATTTAAGCCTTTTATAAACAATGGCATTGACAGGGAATAGTCGATCCTGTACTTTTATATTCTTTGTTTTTTTTTTTTATTGACATTGTTGAAAGTGTTACATCGACCGGTGCTAGTCGATATATAATTTATAAATTGAGTGCACATATCATTTTATAAGTCAATTTTGTAAGATTCAATTATGTTTAAAGTTTATTTTTTAATATGGTATCAGAGTATGTGTTAAAATTTATTCTAACGAAATTTGTTGTTTGTGTGGTCTATTATTTCAACTATTATTAGGTCGTTCTTTCTTAATATATAACTATGTTGCCCGGATACGAACATGGGTACGGATACGACACGAACACAGATACAAAGATATGACTAAATTGAAAAAAATAAGACACGGGACACGACGTGTATATACATGTTAAGTTTGAAACTGTCAACTAACACAAAAATGAATCCAATCTATTTATCTAATATCCAATATGCGAAAAGTAGTGATAGAATAAGATTTGTTCCTTTTTTTAATCATCAAAATCATGTCAAAGATAAAAAAATATCATTTAGATTGGACATAGTATGTCCTACAAGTATCGTACAAGTGTCGATGTTCGATACATGTCGGACGCAGAACACGCCATTTATGAGACGTGTAGGAGCATCATATAGTGTTGAAAATTCCACATTTATTTTCCAATGATTTTATAAGATTGAATTAGAATTATAATATACTTTTTAACAACAATAACTAATAATGAAATTATAAAAAAAAATAGACATTAAAATACCTAATCTCGCATACAAAAAATGTCAGAAGATAAATATATACAAGAGAACATCAAACATTTTATACTCTATATAAAAAATAAATCATAAAGTATATAGACATTTTATAGATCGTATGTTGCAGTAACTCTATTTTAGAGAGATCACAGCTAAAATAAACTACATTCCACTAACTTTTTTTAAATCATCCACAAAAAATTGTCTTCAAGATATTATATATCTTTAAAAATCCAAGTTTCTGCCTAAGTTTCACGTTAACTACTAAAATAATAAGTTGAAGATTATATTAAAAAGAAAATCCATAAAATACTGTCTTAAAAGTTTTAAATCGAGACCGTGCTAATCTCTATTGTGAATGAATTATATTTCATTGTTCCTAATAAATTCTTTAAAAAGACTCAACATGATAATATATTTTTGTGATTTTAAAATTAAATTTTAAAGTAAAAATATAATGGTATATTACTAATAAATCAGAGGAAACAAGTAATTTTTGTTCGAAACCTGAATTAAAAATATTATATTAATCATGTGATTATTGGATTTCACTATCATTCTTGGTTTCGACGAGAATGGTTTAATCACGAAGCCAATGATTTCTCCATAAAAAGTAGCTAGAAACTAGGAATCTGTCAACTTTTAAGATTTCTCACTTTGTTTTTAAGAAAGAATATATTATCCACAAAATCTTCCACGAGTAAAAATGTATGCTTTAATTGTCCGATTCTCTATTTTATAAGCAAAACCATACATTTTTTTTTTCTGTCACATATGGGTATCATAGATTTTTCCTTACATCTTTAATTTGGATATGCAACTAATAATAATAATAACGAGAAAAAAAAATGTTCTGTGAATACAAATTACAGAACAATAAATTATTGTCTCTTTTTAATTTTAAAATAAATGCATCCAAAAATTTAAAAATAAAAAATTAAGGGTGTCAGTGTCCCTGCCCCTGCCTCATAAATTAAACTGCATGATTGAGAAAAACTTATTATATTTTCAGATATCTTAATTTCTTAAGATGCTTAGGAAATATTTTTGTACACATGTAATCCATATTTTGGTTTGGCAGAAGATTTTGTGAGAATAAAATAAAAAGTATAAGAAGTCTCTATGAACAGTATATCCATAAAAATAATATAATTGTCACAACTGTACTGGGACCTTGGAAACTTCAAGGAAAATGGTGGTGACCCACATGTGAAGAGAAAAAAAAAAATATGCAAAATTCAACACATGGTTTAGGGTTTAGATATGAATCTTGATTATAAAATGTTTGATAAAAGTCCCACTTATTACTTGGAAATGAGGCAGCATTAACATCATAGGTCCTCCTTGTCTCACAAAACCAACATCCCCTAGTGCTCTTATAATCTATCCTGGATATCATTTTCTGATGCACTTTCATTTTTTAGTTCAGATTTTTTATTAATTTTTTTTTTCGATCCTACTGAATATTAAAAGTAGAGTTAAATATATTTTTGATTCCTTAAATTTTAGTAAATTTTGGAATTAATCTTTTTTTGAAACTTTATACTAATTTAATCCTTCATTCTTAGAAATACGTAAATTTAGTCATTCTTACCAAATTTTGTTAAGTTTATTTGACATTTTTAAACGCATTTTATGATAATATTTAAGTTAACATTGAAACAAAAATGTGTCAACAGTATAAAAAATTCAAATATTATCATGAAATGCACTTGAAACGTCAGATAAACTTAACAAAATTTTGTTAAAATGACTAAATTTACGCATTTTTAAAAATGAAGGACTAAATTTATCAAAAGTTTTGAAAAATGACTAATTTCAAATTCCACTAAAACTTGAGGGACCAAAAACATATTTAACCTTTAAAAATATATTGTACTAATATTTTAAAACGTTAAAATTAGTGATAATTATGGAAGCACAATAGAAAAAAAAAAAATTAGAAGAGAATCTAAATTCTTATTTTTTTTATCATGTAAATGTCAAGTTTTCATTATTTAATGTTCAATCTTAATTTCATTTGTTGTGTGTGTGCTGTATTGATTAGGAGTGAACAGCTTCTTGTTTGCATTATTTTATGGCTCAATCATATTAGGGTTTTTATGTATTTCAATTCAAGAAGCTTTATTCATTTGCTTTGTTTAATTTTGATAAGATACATGCTGGAAGGATTCAATGGCACAACAAGTACAGTGGTTAACAACATCATATTTAATTCATAATATAGTACGAAAAGCTGTGATGTTAGTTATTATGTTACATTATTTATTTCTCACACAAGTATAATTAATAATTAACATTTCTCTTCTCTATATTTATTTCATTATGTTTCTAAGTTGTATCTTACCAAGAATTATATGGACACCCCCAAAATCTTCAATGCTCATAAATTTATTATATTTTTCCTTTTCTACATTTTAAACCCACATTTTAATCACCATCTTCACTTAAACTATATACTTAAAATTGCATGGATAAAAGCAAAATAAATAAATAAATATTGATATGTCGTCGTTATGATATAGAATCTCTAATATATTCCTCTAGTAAAATATTTATTTATGGTTGGTTGAGTTTTGATATAAATAAATACATTTATCATGATTTGTACAAGGTTTTCTATAACATTATTTAAAAAAATAATAAATAAATAAAATCAGATGAAAATTTCAAAATATAAAGTTAACTTATAGAAACTTGTTTATTTATTTATAAACTAATTTTAACTTTATATATATATATATATATATATATATTATTTCTTGTAGTATTTTGTGATAGTTCTTAAAGAAAATGGACAAGCATATTTAACTTACATTTTCTATACTAAAATATCGATATAAGTTCCAATAAAATTAGTTAATAGTTAGTTTTCTTGTTAAATACTTTATATCAATTAGAAATAAAATAAACTTATAATACGGTAGATGTAAATTTTATCTTATTAATTAATTTTTGTAAGATTTAATTAAATTTAAAATTTTATTCTTAAAATTTCTAAAATGGATTAATAGAGATTCGATTGTCTTTTGTATGATTTAATTAAATTTAATGTATTAATAGAAATACGATGTGATGATTTCTTTTTGGTTAAAATTTATGAAAATATATTTTGATAATATTTATATTTCGAACATTATGTTCAAGAAAAAAAAATATTTGCACTAAAAAAAATAATTAAATAATAACTTTTAGTAAAAAATAATAATTAATCATTAGTAATTAATTTGGATATTAATTTATAAATTAAAAATTATTAGTAACTCTTGTAGTAAAAATAATTTCTATTATTAATTGATTTTTAAATTAATCAATAAAATTTAACCATTAGAGATATTAATTTTTAAATGAATAATTAAAAACTAATTTCTTTAATAACTAAAATTTAATCGTTATAATTAGCGATCAATTTATAATATAAATTATTTTAATTATCAAGTAATTAATTATATTTTTATTTATAATGAAAACTTTTTTATTTATTAAAATTTTTTATTTTATAAATTTAAATTCAAATTCAAATTAATTACTATAGTGATATTTTTATTATTATAAAAATTAATTATTACTTACAAATTTTGATATATTGTATAAGTTGATATAGGCACGCAATAAAAGACAAGTCAGAGAATATTAATTATTATTACATTTGACATTCAATTTTTGAAGGTAAATTTCTTCATCATATCTTTACGTAGAAATGTATATAGACAAGGGTTAAATAAGTTTTTGTTTCTCTTATTTTTCATAAATTTTGAAATTAGTTTATTTTGAAACTTTGAATTATTTTAGTTTTTTATTTTTTGAAATATGTGGATTTAGTTCTTTTAATCAAATTTTGTTAGGTTTATTTGATGTTTCGTACGCATTTTAGGATTGTATTTGAATTGTTTATATTATTTGACATATTTTCACTTTAATATTAAGTTAAATACTATTATGAAATGTGTTTGAAATGTCAAATAAACTTAACAAAATTTTATTAAAAAGATTAAATTTATGTATTTCAAAAAATAAAAATTTAAATTGATCTAAAATTTTAAAATAAATTAATTCTAAAATTTACTAAAAATTAAAAGACTAAAAATCTATAATAATAATAATAAAAGGGATTCCTCTTTTTGTATCCACATTTCATAATACCCGTTTTACTTTTAGTTATTTAAAAATTAATTATTTTATAAATAATTTACTTTTAATCATTTTTCTCCAAATCTCTTTTGTCTTAAATCATTATTTAATTTTTTTTTACACCTATTATTTTTTTTTAATTTTATATTTAATAACTTTTAAAAATTATATATTTATTATTGATTTTAAATTAAAATTTTAAAAAATTAACGCGCCTGTGTTCGTTTGTATATTTAATCTCTGTATAATCGTAGTCACTAATTTCAATTTATTGTTTTCGTTTTCGTTTGAAAAATGTGAATTGAAATTGTTGAATCGATTGGTTGTGCGTAGTGTTGACTGATGGAGCAGCCACATTCGGTCATGCATGACATGACAGATACTCTGTCCTTTTCACGTGTCATAAAGATTTTCTTCTCTCAGATTAATTTGGTCGTTTTTTTAATTCATGAAACCTTATTTTAAACAACAATTTGGTACTTACACTTAATTTATAAACGAAATCTCAACCATACCCATGATGTCATTTCCCCCAAAATCTTCAAATTATTATTCACAGTTCCACACATGCTTCACTTATATAATATCTCCGTGTGTTTCACGGAAAGAGAAAAACATGCCTTCTATACACACAAAAAATAAAAGTAAAAATTCTTAAATTTATTTCATTATTAATATTACCAATTTTTTCCTTAATGCTAAATTACCTAAATGCATCACTTTGGTGTGCGTTCAGATTAATTCCTCATTGGTTATGAAACTTAAAAAGGGGTTATGAAAGCTAATATCATATTCTTAAAGTGTGTGTTGCTTCCCAATTAACATATACTTGATGATGTGTTGGTGTTAAATGAAGTGGTTGACGTAACATTGAGGAATATATAAGCTTCTTTTTTTAATCTTTAATGGAGATTTTGAAAAAGGGGTTAGGATTCTGTTGATTATTTTTTGGAATATTGTATAGCGGGAAGAATGAGATTCTACGAGAAATGAAGGAGGTGGGTTAGAATAATCTGCCCTTTTATCATAGTTGAAATGCACAAAGAGCTTTTAAGTAAAGAAAATCCTTTGTTTATGTCCTTGATCGCTGAATTGGGAAGAAATAGGTGGTAGATTTATATATATCTCGAGCACGAAACATTAATGAATTGTTTGATAATGATCCGATAGCGGTTTAAACAATAAATCAATAAACATCAAATTTTAATAAGATATATGATCTAACTCATAACTTTGACGTCATGTTAAGAAGTTAATTTTAAATCTAACTTGATCTTACAAAATCGGTTTATAAAATAAAGTTTGTACTCTCATATATTGTAAATATATCTTATCCATCAGTGAATGAAGGAGATTTGACAGCGGTTGTTTTTAATATTCTGCACCAATTCCTGAACCGAAGCATATTGGGACAAGGCCAAAAGGAAAAGGCTTTTGGTCTCGGGTGTGAATCGAGATGGTTCGATAACGTGTGATGTAATAGATTCTACAAACAATAGATTTTACTATAATAGAGTTTTAAATGATTTTACCATATTAAAAAGTTGGGTTTAAGTCTAATATAATTCTATATAATTAATGTGTAAAGTGAAATTTATACCCACTTATATATTATAAATTATCTTATCACTAACTGACGTGAAATCTTAAAAATAAAAAATAATTAAAAGATAAAATAAAAAGTAGTAAATGTGTGAAACTAACAAAAGTCATAGAACTAAAACTAAAGGTAGTTGTTTTTGTTGGAAAATTGTACTTGTATAGATTTGGAAATTTTATTACTTTTAAGGTAGAATTATTTACATAAAACATCATGACATTTTGATGAATATTATTCCCAAGTTGAATTCATTACTTGGAACAAGGGATAACTGTGTAAAGATTGAAATCATACACGAGTTTTAAGTGATTAATTATAAACTTAATCAAGTACTTATAGAAACCTAATCCAAACAAGACTAGGTAGGTATTATGATTAACCTAGAATAGCAGTGAAAACCAGAGAATAAATAAATTCAGAAGCAGTTAAATAAACATTGACAAATGTATTTGGACATTGGGTGTCTGATCAAACCCAAGTAATTACTTTGTCTCTTTACCCACGTTTCGAATATTAATCAATTCATGACTCCATGTTAACCTAATTTCTATTATGATAATGATTAGTCTTTAATTTGGTTATAATTGGAGAAAATTAAAGGTTGACAAATAAATAGTTTTGTTGGTTTTCAGTTAATAGTTCTCCTTTTAACAAAGTTTAACTCTTTCATGATATCATATTCTATTTTTTTTCTTCTTTTTTTACTGTTGCTGTAGCTGTTGGGTTCACATCATGACTAATCATCTATTATTTCTTTCTATTATATAGTATTCTTTTCACATTTGAACTCACCTAACTGTTGCAAACACAATCATATCTCAAATTAAATATTATTGTGTCTATTACGTGTGTGTGTAGCATAATAACTTATTTTGTACACGTGTTGTGAGAGATATTTTTACTATTCTTTTACTATTTACAAGCTTTTCGAGTAAATTATAGATTTTTTTTTCTTTTTTTATTGGTAGGTAAATGTATTTGTTGATTCAAATATAAATTGTATTGAATTTGAATGAAATGCTAGGTATTTTTTTTATTATTTAACAAGAATTAAACATTATTAAAAAATTCATATTTTTTGTCAATTTTGTTTTGAATTTTTTTTCGTAAGAAATATTTACAAATTTTTGTTGTGAAAAAAAAATTGCAAAAAATTGCTACCAATTATTTTACAAAATATTTTTTATAAAACATTTTTCGCAACAAATTTTGTAGGAAATACTTGCAAATTTTATAATTTTGCAAGAAATAATTACCCACGAAAATATTACCTGCCAATAAAGATTCTTAAAAAAGATGAGAGAAAAAGAAATATTTTCTTACAAATTCTTTTAACAAATTTGCAAAAAAAAAATTTCATGTAATATGAGAATTTCTAGTAATGAAATATTGTACTTTTCAATGTGTATTTTTTTAATTAATAGAAAACAATTGAGGACAAATAGTTTATTTATGGATAAAGTCTTACTAATCCCTAGTGCAGATATAAAACGTGCTCTTAATAGAATGTTTAATTCATAATTAAATTTAGCATCGGATATGTATCATGATTCATGAGAGAAAGCATCACATTCATATTTAACTATATGAGGTCATACGAAGAAGAATAAATACACAAAATTTAAACACATAAATAATCAAATTAGTTTGTTCAATTAAATAGACAAGATTGATCATATTATATTATATGGTTAGATTTCATTATATAATTGAATGATCTAAACTAAAGTACATGTGCGCTCAAAATAAAAACTTTCGCATTCTAATACATGTTTATAAACACACCTATGAAAAAAGAGAGAATAATTTAATTATTTTTCTGAGTAGTTTTATTGCTATTACTAATTAGTATTACGTAAAATGTTTGCGAATACTAATTCACATAATAAATTATTGAAATTTAATAACCTCGTATTTTGTTATACAAGATATTTAATTTTATCATAATTAATTTTCTAATAAGCAATTATAATTTCATTCTATTCTTTATATATGATTTCTCTCTGCCTAATGTTTCTTATAATTTTGTATTGTTTTTTATTACAATATAGAATAATACTGCTAAAATTTAATTATGAATACTTTGCTTTTGGTTGACAAAGTTCGGAGTATAGTTATTCTAGTGGCTAAGCCCAGTTTTAGGCCCAATTTTCACGGGCTTATTTGGGCTATGAAGCCCAATCATACGGCTCAGTGATCAGCGTTGCTCATTCGGCTGAAGCTGAAGCCGATAAGCTTCAGCGTTTATTTGGAACCAAAGACAAGAAACAACAACGTTGGCTCGAGATAAGGATTTAAAGCCTCGCCATTCATTTCCCTCCTTCCACTTGCACCCTCTATCTATCATCATCCATACCCATTTCGTGTTTCACCAAAAAGACTTCGTTTTCCACTCTCCTTTTTTTTTTCCTCAAAATTTTCTTTGATTTTTTTTGGCCTTTTGAAGCTTCCGAGGTACATATTCTGCTTCACACTATGATGGGTCGTTCGTGTTTTCACTGTGCCACTTCTTATCGTTGCTTGAATTTTGCAGTACTATGTTAAAATTTCTTAATTGAGCTTCGAACATACTTATAATTGTTGCAAACTGTACTCCGAACATTCTTTTTCCACTCTGTACTTGAAATTGAACAAGAATATATTCCTTTGCAGGTTACTTCACTAAGCTAATTTTGTTAATTTTGGAAAAGGATTCGTGGGGTTTCAGGGTCTCGACAATTGTATGCTTGTGTAGTGGTATTTTCATGAAATGAGCTTAAAAGGACTTTTTCTTTTATTGGTTTAATTTATAGGCCTGATATGCAGTTGTGGGGTGTGGTTTTCAAATTGTCTTTACTTGTAGTTTTAACAAGTAATGGTATGTGGTATGATGTAATGTTGCTTGCTACATTCATATAGAAATGCCAATTTTCACTTGCTGGTAATTTGTGATTCTGTTATGATGTCGTTAAAATCGATAACACTAAGGGATAACTCAACATGCTAGAATTGTATTGGCAAAACCAGATATTGAAATTCAGCAACTCAGCTTTTTGGATTTTGAACAAGGTGAAATAGTTGAAGTTGGAGCTATGTAAGCTTCTAAACCTCATGTATGAGTAAAGCAATTAGATGAAAGTTACTCTATCATATTATAGGGTATACAATTTTATGAAAAAAGTAGTTCTCTTTGATTGAAGAAAACAATTTTAATTTCTACTTTCTGTTATTTTTTCATTAATACTACAAAAAGCCTACTTTTTTTTTTCCACTCAGTTTCATGTTTGCAAACATCTGTATAGAAAATCGTGAGATTTTGTTGTTGTTTGATTGGTGTACATGTTTTTGGAAATAGGAAATAAACTTAAAACAGGACATTTTTTTATAGTTATTAATGAAAATGGGAAATGCACTCAAAATATTTTATCAAACCAAACAGACTCTTACATCATTAAAAACTGCATTTGTGAGGTTAATTACCCCACTACGCAAAATGGAAATCCTGATATACCAAATCTCCCAGCATTTGTCATGTAGCCTTGATCCATTAATTGTCTTTGTTGCAGTAAAATTCAAGTGGGTAGTTATCATGGAGTCAGTTTAACTGCCTTGTAGTCAAGAATTTACTCATGATTTGTAAAATATGTGATTATGCTTGATGTTTTTGTGAACATTGGTACTGATATATGGAGCAGGTTATGTAATGTAATTTGTGTATTTGTAAAATTATTCTGATTGACGCATTTTTTTCCCATCAGTACCATAAATTTATATCGTTATATAGTGGCCACATAGGCAAAAACTTGTTACCTCAGTTCTTACTGATGTTCATATCCTTCGTATGTTTTCTCAAGGTGACAGATGAACTGATTCTGAATATATAACTCAAGTATTAAAATTCAAGCCAACATGAATCCTGTAATACCATGCTCTATTGGCAATGTTTCAATTATTCCTGGATTCACCTATTCAACAAAGAAGAGTAACACTATAACAAGACTCAACTTGTCACGGAGCACTGCAAAACCTGGATCATCATCTTGGAGATTTCTATTACCTTCATTTGTTGCCAGTGGAACGTTTCCTCAAAACAAAAGTATACGTTCTTTTCATAAGAAGTCTAGAACCTCCATATCAGCCACAGAAACAGATGTAGCAGTGGAGGAAGCAGGTCCACCTGTTGCAGATGAAGATTCTGGTGAAATTTCTTCAAATGAAATTGGAATAAGTGAAGATTCATCCTCTAAGTCTGATGCCAACCCTGATGCAGCTAAAGCCAAGCGTTCAAGACCTGCAAGGAAAAGTGAGATGCCTCCTGTTAAGAATGAGGATTTGATTCCTGGAGCAAGTTTTACTGGGAAAGTAAAATCTATCCAGCCATTTGGTGCCTTTGTTGATTTTGGTGCTTTCACAGATGGCCTTGTTCATATTTCAATGTTGAGTGATAGCTTTGTTAAAGACGTTGCAAGTGTTGTTTCTATAGGCCAAGAAGTTAAGGTGAAACTGATTGAAGTGAATAATGAAACTCGGCGCATTTCTCTCTCTATGCGTGAAAATGCTGACACTGGTAAGCAACGAAAAGATGCACCCATCAAGACGGAGAAAGCTGGATCTGGGAAGAGGAGCAATTCAAAACCCAGTTCAAGGAAAGATAATGTGACGAAAAGCACAAAACTTGTCATAGGGCAGCTACTGGTTGGTTCAGTGAAGAATCTGGCTAGGAGTGGTGCTTTTATATCTCTTCCTGAAGGGGAGGAAGGATTTCTGCCTGTATCCGAGGAACCTGATGATGGATTTGATAATGTTATGGGAAACACTAGGCTGGAGGTTGGTCAAGAAATTAATGTGCGTGTTTTGCGTATCAACAGAGGACAAGTAACATTGACTATGAAGACTGAGGAAGATGCTACAGATTCGACTACAACATTTAACCAAGGAGTTGTCCATACTGCAACAAACCCTTTTGTGTTGGCTTTTCGTAAGAACAAGGATATTTCTTCTTTTTTGGATGAGAGGGAGAAACCTCAGAGTGAAGTTCAAAAACCATCACCTGGAACAACTTTGGAAGAAATTAAGGAAACTGTCAAGCAAGGGGAAACTGTACCGGATGTTCCTGGTGTACAGGGTGAACCAGTAAGCAGCAAGTTGACAGATGATGTCCCCCCTGCAGTCAAACAAAATGCTGAAGGTGATATTTCTGCAATTGAAGAAAATGTGGGAATCAGTTCAACGGTTGGCTCCTCAACAGCTATTATAGATACTCCCTTGGAGAAGGAAGAAGATGCAGTTTCTGGAAGTTTGACTCCTGAAGAGGATATACCTACTGTAAATCCAACAATTGAGGAAGCTATTCAGACAGAGGTCACAACAAGCGATTTGAAAACTGACTCACCTGTTGAAACAGCTACCGAGAATGTAATAGAAAGTGGAGTTGATGTAATTGTCACGGAAGATGAGAAACAATCACAAACTCTTAATGCAGTGGAAGAATTTGCTGCTGCAGTACTAACTGATACTGATGTAAAAGAAAGTGGAGTTGATGAAATTGTCACGGAAGATGAGAAACAATCACAAACTCTTAATGCAGTGGAAGAATTTGCAGCTGCAGTACTAACTGATACTGATGCGGTTGGAGCTAGCCCTGATGGAAACGGTACTATTACCGAATCAGATACTGCATCGACTGCCCCAGCTCTGCAAGAAACTGCAGGTTCTGTTTAATCCATCTCCCACTCTCTCTGTTATGTACATTATCTATCGATTTGTCTTTCTAGTTTATTCTTACATACAGAAATACAGATCGTAAGTCTAAAACCAAACATATTTTGTGCAATTAGATTCATGTACCCGAGCTTTCCTATTAATTTATCAAATAATGTTTCCTTTGCCTCACCAGCAGCTGATGACGTTGGAGCTGTTCCTGAGGTCAACGACGCTGACACTAGTTTGAGTGGTGAGTTGTCTCCTGAGGGAAGCTTGAATAAAGGTTTATGCTTCAATTTTTTTATAATTCCTATATGCCTGGTTTGTTTTGGCTAATGAATGAGAATCGTAGTAAGTTTCCCAAAATTGATGTTCATATATTGCATGGTATTGCATCCATTTCATTTCCATAGTTTTATGTAACTGAAACATTAGGCCACATTATAATTGCCTTATCTTGCAAACAGATTTCTTTTCCTTATTCTGTCTACTGTTATGAAAAGAGTGCTCTTGAACTATTAATCTGTGTCAACAGATGAAACAGAAGAAAAGGATCAAGTTCCTTCTCCAGAAAGTTCTGCGACTGAAGTAGTAAAAACTTCCAATGATAACCCTGAAGAAGAATTGCAAAAGCAAACTACTGTCACAGAGAACGAAAATTCGTTTACCTCACAAGTTGAAGAGAAAGAGATTGCAGTTGCATCTGAGGAAAATATCAGTTTATCTAGTTCTGATGGACAAACTGTTGCTACTTCAGGGGAAGGCTCAAGTAAAGGTTTAAATTTCATCTGATTTCCATCGTATTTCATTTCACGGTTTTTACATCAAACTGAAGTATGTTAGCATGGCATTAATTTATCCATGTATTTTAGTTTTTATTTATATATCTGGGTGAATTGCAGCACATGATACAGAGTGCATAGTTTCTGTGTATAGTTTAACTGCAGATTACATGATCTCTATAGTTCTCATTTTCAATCTTTTTATAACATTTATATATAACAATTTTGCTATATTGGCACTAGGTCCAACTGGGAGTTGGACTAACCAATGCAGGGCTGCAATTCCAAGTGGATCAATGGCATTGCCTTTGGGGAATTAAATTATGACAGTTGTTACAAGCAACACTTACATTCATCATTATTTCATAGGTTTCCAACTTTTGGCTTTTTTCTTTGCATTCTTGCATAGGATTTCTAATATTAGTCTTTCCCCCTTTTTTTTTCGTATTGCAGCAACTATATCTCCAGCACTTGTGAAGCAACTTCGGGAAGAAACAGGAGCTGGAATGATGGACTGCAAGAAAGCTCTATCAGAGACTGATGGGGACATTATTAAAGCACAAGAGTACCTTAGGAAAAAAGGCTTATCGAGTGCAGAAAAGAAAGCAAGCAGGGTAACTGCTGAAGGAAGGATAGGTTCTTACATCCATGACAACAGGATAGGTGTTTTGGTAGAAGTAAACTGTGAGACAGATTTTGTCTCCAGAGGTGAAATTTTTAAAGATCTTGTTGATGATATAGCCATGCAAGTGGCTGCATGCCCTCAAATAGAGTATCTTGTTACTGAAGACGTTCCTGAGGAAATCGTTAAGAAAGAAAAAGAGATAGAAATGCAGAAAGAAGATCTTTTGTCAAAACCAGAGCAAATAAGATCAAAGATTGTTGAAGGGAGGATAAATAAAAGACTAGAGGAGCTGGCATTACTTGAGCAGCCCTACATTAAGAATGATAAGGTAGCAGTAAAGGACTTGGTCAAGCAAACTATTGCTACTATTGGAGAAAATATTAAAGTTAAGAGGTTTGTGCGATTCAACCTTGGGGAGGGTTTAGAGAAGAAAAGTCAGGATTTTGCTGCTGAAGTAGCTGCACAAACCGCAGCAAAACCAGCACCAGCACCTGCTGCACCAGCAAACGAGCAACCTGCTGTTGCAGAAGCCAAGGAGACAGAGCCAAAGTAAGCATTTCTATGAATTCTTTTTTATTATTGAGTGATTAAGTTGTGAAACTTAGGTGCTTAGTTACTGGAATGTGCATTATAATCATGCCATAAGAGACATTGTGTTGATGATGGCATTAAATTATGAGATTACTCGGTTATATTTAGAACGATGGAAGCAATGGGTAGCATTTTATTCATTTTACAAATCATTCTAACAACTTGACTCATTTCGGAATTGTTAGTAAAGTAGTGCAAGACAACATATTGTATCTATATGTTTGATCTTACATTTTCTAGCACGTGTTTACCTGCAACCTACCCGCGACATGTGTGCGTGCATATACACAAATATAGTCTTTGGATAGCATTTATTCATTCTATTCTTTTTATAAATAATTCAAACTAACTGATTTCAAAAATTTAGTATGCGGCATAAGACTAATACTGTGTCTATATATGTTTGATCTTACATTTTCCAGCACATTCTTACCCCAACTTCCCCACACTCACGTGCTTATACACAAGTATTGTCTTTGGTTTATTCTTGAAATAGATGAAACTAATCTAAGTTTCTAAGTTGCATCTTTTGCTAATCTTAAATTGTTCAACATTCTGCAGGAAATCAACAGTAGCAATCTCAGCCTCATTAGTTAAGCAATTGAGGGAAGAAACTGGAGCAGGGATGATGGACTGCAAGAAAGCTCTAGCTGAAACTGAAGGGGATCTTGAAAAGGCCCAAGAATACCTGAGAAAAAAGGGTCTCTCCTCTGCTGACAAGAAATCGAGCCGGCTAGCCGCAGAAGGCAGAATCGGTTCATACATTCACGATTCACGCATTGGTGTTCTAATTGAGGTGAACTGCGAAACTGACTTTGTAGGTAGAGGTGAGAAATTCAAGGAGTTGGTTGAAGATCTTGCAATGCAAGTGGTGGCCAGCCCACAGGTGCAGTTTGTATCCATTGAAGAAATTCCAGAGACTGTTGTGAACAAAGAAAAGGAACTTGAAAGGCAGAGAGAGGACCTTCTTTCAAAACCAGAGAACATCAGAGAAAAAATTGTTGAGGGAAGGGTCTCTAAGAGGCTAGGGGAGCTTGCACTTTTAGAGCAGCCTTTTATCAAGGATGACAGTGTTTTGGTGAAAGACTTGGTGAAGCAAACTGTGGCTGCACTAGGAGAAAACATCAAAGTGAGGCGATTTGTTCGGTTTACCCTTGGAGAAACAACTGAAAAGGAAACAGCAGTAGAAGCATAACTTTAGCAGAAGTTCCATCAAGCATGAATAGTACTGGGGAATCCACATGCATGTTATAGAAGCATATGGAAGATTATGGGACAGGGAGGGACCAATGTTGGAAACATCAACTTATTCTTCATCTTAATAACCAAATGTGCAATCGGCAGGGACTTATTTTCTAAATCTGTATCTACATTGAGGATACACGAGGACTAAATTTTGTGTTAATTCTCTACAGTTTGTATGCTGAAAAATATTAGTGGATGCATTTTTGAGTTACAAGTTCTGTAAGTTTTGAATTACTGAATTCATCAATTCTTGACTATTTAATTCTCATATAAACAATCAATTTAAAACTACATGGTTAATTGAGTTGAATTAATCGATGCAAAACCAACTTTGCTTCCAATCTACCCCATAGCTTTTGCCATCTCTTTTGTTGCTCTGAGCAGTCAAATAGTTATCTTATCAGGCCATTCCAAATTGAGTTCAATCTTGTGACATTTTCTTATTTATTGCAAATTCGTCTCGTAAACAATAAGATTTAAAGCAGTTAGTGGATCATTGAGTTTCTTATATTCTTAATTTTCAACCACAGAATAAAGTCCAGAGCATTTTCTCACCCTTCTTTTTAAAATAAATAAATTTCTATATCTTCACCATTACTCTTGAAACGCAGACACTTCTTTTTCTAAATAAACTTAAACTAAACGGTGTATCATTATTGATTACTCCATTTTATATCGATTGGCTTAAGTTTTTTTTTTTTTTTTTCGGATTAAAAGTTATTACTCCAAAACAATAGTACTTAAGAAAAAAGATGACCGATAAATTGATAATCAATATGAAATAGAAGGAGCATAATATTGTCTGATATAACTGAAGTTTCATAATCAGATATAACCAACCAACTTCAGGAAGATCCCTGTACGTAAAAGCAGAAAAAGTACTGGAACTTCTCAACTATTGAATTTATAGATACACACAACTAAAGAAGTGCCATCGACCAATTGTTACATAGAGAACCAAAATTTTCCTTTTTCTTGCAATCTTATCATGCATTCCAATACACAGTATCCTTGTCTGCATCAAGTACTTCTTTGATGACTTGCTGGAACAAACCGCCAGAGGTCCACAGCAATATCTACTTCCTTCTTCTTATGAAATTTGTACATTTTTGGTACATCAAACCGAAGCTGCCAAAGCAAGAAAAAAAAAAGTTCAACCGTAAGAGTCTGGTAAATTGTACAATGGTTATCATACAAATAACTGGAATAAGAAAACGGGAGCTGTTGTTCCTTACGACGAAATCAATAGGAAGAGGATTATACATTTTTCATGCAAGACTGAAAAACATCAGATATGAAGTAAATTTCACTCACCTCACATATAACTTCAGCACTACTAGCATTGAAACTCCTTAATGCTGTTCGTTTCACATGCTGCAATCAGATGAAACTTAATCTCGGTATTGTCACAAAGAAAATCATATCATACTGTTCAGATGCTACACAGAATTATAGATTGCACGTGAATGCATGCTTATGCATTAAACATAAAAGAACAAAGCAATAAGTTACAAAGACATTGGTGATGATTGTATTTTGTAGGGGAATTAAACTTCTAATACTGCAGAAAATTTCCGTGTGGGAAAAACTTCTACAGTGCTTTGATAGGAATTGTATTTAAATAAGTATGTGTTTAACGATAAATCAACATATGAAAATGCTAAAATTTCATATTAAACCCCACAAACTGAACCATCTAATCGTTTTAGTCTAAAATCATATAATTGATTCATGCTATGCCTCAACTCAAAATGCAAGCTAGATTCAAAAACTATAACTAGAACGAAGTATAGAATAAGCTTGATAGAATGATACCACACAAGTGAAAACCAAGTGCAAAGGTTCAAGTAATAGAATGGGATGGTGAGCAACTTATGGCTTCATAAACCTTGTGGAGACAAAATAAACTAATATATGGCACAGGAGATAATAAGTTATAAAAATTTGGACATGCTTGGAGATCTGAACTATTCAATTTAATAATTAGAATCTAAGATGAAGACGACTTACATCTCTTGTTGAAGTCTTATGCAAAGAATAAACAGCTTGCGAAGCAACCTGACATAGCAATACATGGTACATAGGTAATATTAGAATTTCCATCATTCTTGCGTTTATAACTAAGCTTTGATGTTAACTTACCTTCAAAGCAACGGAAAGAAAATCCATATCTGCACCTTTTTTGCGAGTACCAAATGGAGGATTCATTATAACTGTATCAACAATTGGACCTAGAGAATACCAAGATAACCTTGAGTTTATAGGAGGAAAAAATTCAGCAACATTTCAAATCTTGATATAGAATTTTTTAAGCCAGCTTTCCCCTTAAATCGATGACTGGTTCACTTGATCATTTTGTTTAGCATCTACTAGAACAAGTCATGGATAAATGAGATACTTGTACATAACATACAATGTCCATGAGTTATATAAATGATGCATAAAGAATATTCCTGTTACATTAGGAACTAAGGATTCAATTCAGAAACACAGTTTAATGAATTAAACTCTCAATTATAGTTTCTAGAGCCACAATTATAAGCAACTTGGAGAGAAAAAAAAAATTGCGGAAAGGTGGGGTGATCAGTAAATTGCACCAAGCAACAAGCTTTCATTCAGACTAGTGTTGCTCCAAAATTCCAATAATAATTTCAAACTTCAAAGATAAAAGTTACGCTGCATGTACCCATTAACAATATTTCGTCAAGAAGAAAACTTGTACAATGTTATGGTATTCTAAGAGAGAGATGACGTGGAAAGCTACCTCTCCATCCCAATTCCAAGACATTAGACCGAATAAAATCGATGTCAAGCTGCAGTTTTAATAGAATAACAAAGGAATGTTGTGCATCAGTAATCAGTAGTCAACTTCAACATAATCATTGAATTTGATAAAAATGATTTATTCATTGCATCTATAGAGTACTATTCATCTTCTCTTATTCCAGTTTTAAGTACAATATTCAAAAGATACAGAAAATTATTATTCCATTTCAGAAATAACAGACTCAGTAATTGAAAATCAAAACCTATTAATCTATTCACTCATTTACCATAACAATCGGCAGAAAGACAATACCTCAAGTTCCTCTGCATTAACAGAAGCTATTTCAAGAGATTCTGGATCAATGTCAATGCTGAGAACATGTCTGATCAATGCTAAGAAAAGTCAAGAGAATATTAGATACCGTAATACAAAAGCATCTAATGTGATTTAAAGATAAAGAAATTCAAAATTTTAGAAAAACCATACTGTGATTCTAATCTCCACTCTGATTCAGGTTAGGTGACAATAAAAGATTAAGGGAATGAGAAACAAAAAGCAAACAGGGAAAGATGCAACTCACTCTGCACCCAAAAGGGCAGCTGCAACACCTAACGTACCACAGCCGCATCCAAAGTCAGCCACTACTTTGTTGCTCACATCCTCAAACGAATTCTCCGCCTGATTCTCATGAACAGAAAAGGAACAGAACTTTAACAAAGTGGAAATTACTAAAACTATTTCACAAGGCAAAAACTAATCCCTAAATATTTTGCAAATGCACACACACTTGCACTCAATTGAATTCATTTCCTAAAATACCCTCCCCATGTTTCCCTAATCCATACAACAGAACTGCAAGCAAATGCTCCAAGGATGGTCTTAAAACCCAAAAGCAAATCAAAATTGTCACCGACAAGAATCAAACTAAATGTTCCCAATCACATCATCACACAAGCAATTGTGACCAACAAAGGTTGCACTGCATATACTAGGCTGGCCAAATTCCACAAACAGACGCACTCTAAGAAATACCCATTAACGACCAAAGCAAGATGAACATGGTATAAGGTAAAAGAATCCAACTTTAGCACATTTGATGAGTAAAGACAGAAGGGAGAGTGAAATAAAAAGAATGGTGAATAAAGGGAATGAGGGAACACAGTGAAAAGCATTCGGGAAGCAATATGGGGTCCCGTTGGATACTGTTCAAGCTCCTCCTGCATGCCACAAGCCACAACCACAAAACAAAGAAGAAGTGAGTGACCAATGTTAATGATGTAATCAAAATTCACAACAAGAAGTGAGATGGTGGAAAGTTGGAGAGAAAGGAGAAAGCTTTACCTTGGGTTGAGGGAACTGCTGGAGACCACCAAGAAGGCCTTCCAACTGCTTCAGCTTCATCTTTTCCGGCGATTGATTCAAACTTTCACTTCCATTTTTTTCTGCCTAAATTTTTGTATCATTCATTCTTTCTTTCTTTCTTTTTTTCCCTTCGTTCTCTGCTTCAACAGTTCCACCATCTCTGTTCCAAAGCCCGGCCCAATCACACTGGTAAAGATTAATTGGGCTTATACTCTTTCGTCTTCTTCTTTTTTCTATTACATTCTCAGAAAAAATAATTACCTTTTTTATTACTCAATTATTATTATTTTATAAATTTTATATTTAAGTTTTTCCATGTTTTATTATTTTATTTTTAAAATTTTCACAATATTTACTTATTTGTTAAAGGTGCGGTAAGTATTGATGCATCAAGAAAAGTTGAAAAAAAAAAACCATTATATATAAGTAATTAAAGAAAAACAAAATAGTTTGCCCTTATGATTTTTTTCTCCAAAGAAAAAATATATATAAATAAAGGCTTATAAGTGGCAACAACATTTTAAGTAAAGATGAACCTACGTTTGAGAGAGATACTACATGAAAGAAACTCTCTCAAGAGAAATATTGTTTTGTGACCATCAAGAAATAAATTCATGTGTTGGATATTAATTAAAATCATTTGTTTTTTCTTTTAAGGCTTTAATATAGTTAAGAGTTAATTTATAAATTATTTATAATGAAGTTGGTCTAAGTCAGTGACGAATAAAACAGATTACTCTTTATCTTTTACCTTCACTGTCAATTCACATCTTCTAAATTCTACAGACTAAAATATTAGAAAATAAATCAAAATCACGGAAACAGGTACTAAAATGATAATTCAGCCTTATGTTATTTGTTGTTTTAGCAGTTATAGTTATTGTTTTCTGCACAAATATTGAAGCCATCAAGAGAATGGTTTAGAAACTGTCACGTGTTCTTAAAAGACAAACACCCACGGTGACCCACACTCGATATAAAGAATTTGAAGAAGTGGAAGAATGAAGAATCAAAATAGGTTGAAAAAAATGGAGAATATATAACAGTAAAAGGTGATAATGCACTAGCCAGAAAATGGTTAGAAAAAAATACCATAGATTAGATGCTAGAATGATTGAATTAATCTGCGGAAGAATAACGCTTCCCAGTGCAAAGATTATACTGTATTGTGTTCATCTATATATAGAACTTTGGCATGTGAACATATAACCAGGGAAACCAGAGAAAACCTAACCTAGTTTTTATTCACCCATTATTATTTTGTATAAAAGAAGAAGATGGGAAACAGTCTTGGTGTTGTTCTCGACAATTATATTGGAAGTGCTCAATTTCCTTGCCATCTACAGCTGGGACCATCCACTTCCATCGATTTGGACAGAAAACTTGTTGAGAAAAGTAGATGAGGAAAGTTGTACCATACAGTTAACAAGGCGTGTTGTTGATCAACATGGTAATATCCAAGACGTAATGGTTTCAGTCATTGGCTTGTCTGGGATAGTTTGTGGGGTATTTTCTATGGTAATCACCGAGACCAATCATATTAGGATAAGTCCTTGCATGTGGCATTTTCCCTCAGAAATCATTAAATGGATGAAGACAAACAGGAGTTTTGATGCATGGGGTGGTGTTATCGATACATCACTTTACTTCTATGCGAGAGGAGGCAGATTGGGTCTTCTTGCTGTGGAGTCAAAGAAAAACACAACGGAGGAAGACGCTGAGGTCGTGACTGCGGCGCACTACTTTGTTAAAAGTAGCGGAACATGTTTTTACGGATCAACTGGAGCAAACATTGGCCTTTCTGTGGTGGCAAAGTTTCGAGCATCAAATGGAAAATTTCAGATAACAGTGGAAGGCCCTGAGCAGCATCCTGTCTCTTCATTACATTGCATGATTGATGAAGTCAACACAACTGGGATTTGGAAGCCTACCATGTGTCCTCATTGCTATCAGAAAAGGAGGGGTAAACTGCTTTGGCAGTCTGATAGTGAAGACAGTGACAGTGTTTCCATACCAGTACCTCGTGCCAACCCGAGAAATGCAAGAGGGGTCTCCAATGGTGGAAGGTTGCAGGGAAATGGTAATGGTAATTTCATTGAAAACAATGTTATGGTTTTCAAAAGAAGATGCTAACAGTTATTCAACTTAGAACAAGACAGTCTTGGGAGAAGATTTCTGTTTTGTTTTTGTTAGTAGACAATAATTTGTCTCTGGTTGGTTATTATGCAGAACCCTATTGTAACTGCTTGCACTCTATGTTTTCTTTCTCAATAATATGTTTTGGTGTTGTGTCTATATATATTTTACATGTTTTGTTCCCATGTGTGATTCACACAAGTGTGGCTATCACTATATACAATTATTGTCAGTATCCAGTATTAATAAAGTTTTGTTTTGCCTCTTAAGATAAAATAGTTTTTTCTTTTGTACTTTCTAACTTGCACTATGATTATTGATTTTTTGTATCAAATATTTTTTTTTTTTCCAAAAAAGAAACAATCAAGTTAAAGAAGAATCGAAACTATTAAAAAAGAGCAACATAAACGAGTGATGAAGAAGATTCGAATGGTAGTGCGATAGAAACAAAGGGAATTATTAGATGCTGTGAAATTGAATTAGTCTGCGGAAGAATAACGCTTCCTTTTGCAGATAACGTGGAAATATTCTATACTCTACACACTAAGTATTGATAAATATCCCCATGATCATCCGAAGCAAGCATAGCAGAGAAAACCTAGCAAAGTATCCACATCCATTAACCCTACATATTTGCATACTTTCATCTCTCTCCATTCCGTTCCATTCTTTAAATCCTTGGCTTTAGATGGGAAACAGTATTCGCAGAGTTGGTCGACAAAGAGATTCTGGATCAATGTCAATGTCGAGAACATATCTGATCAATGCTAAGAAAAGTCAAGAGAATATTAGATACAGTAATACAAAAGCATCTCATTTGATTTAAAAATCACGAAATTCAAATATTTAGTATAGCCATATTGTGATTCTAATCTGCACTCTATTTCAGATTAGATAAGATGCAACTCACTCTGTACTCAAAAGGCATCTGCAGCACCTAATTAGCGTAAGAATTATCTGCCTTAGAGTGAAGAATGAAGAATGAAGAATGAAGAATATATAACAGTAAATTCAATTAGTGGAAGAATGAAGAATCAAACTGGTAGAAGAATAGAGAAACCTATAACAGTAAAAGGAAAGTGGTTTGGAAAAATTATGATGGAGAATTAGATGCTACCATGAATAAATTAATCTGCGGAAGAATAACGCTTCCCATTGCAAAAGATTATACTGTGTCGTGTGCGTCTATATATAGAACTTTGGCATGTGAACATCCGAACCAGAGAAAACCTAACCTAGTTTATTCACCCATTACTATTTTTTCAGTACTGTACATGCCCTACATCCTCCTATATTATTTGCACACCATTAAAGTCTCAAACCTTAAACTACGTACAAATCCATTTCATTCCTCTTGTTGAGTTGTGTTGTTGCATCTATTTTGTATAAAAGAAGATGGGAAACAGTCTCGGTGTTGTTCTCGATAATTACACCGGAAGTGCTCCAATTCCTTGCCATCTACCGCTGGGAGCATCCACTTCCATCGATTTGTTCAGAAATTTGCGTGAGAAAGACGATGCGGGAGTGGTGAGCGAGACATGGTGTGTGTCATACACAGTAGATAAGGAAACTTGTGACGTAAGTTTGATAAGGCATGGTGTTGATCAACATGGTAACGTGGAAAAGGTAGAATTTGTCGTCAATGACTGGTTATGTGGGATAATTCATGGGAAGTTTTGTATGGTAATCACCGAAACTAACTATATCAGGATAGATCCTTGCGAGTGGGTTAGTTTGGACGAATTTTTATGGACAAAGGCAAAGAGGAGTTATGATGCAAGGGGTGGTGTTATGGATACAACAGTTCACTTGTATGGGAGTGAAAGCAAACGAGGTCTTCTTGCTGTGGAATCAAAGAAAAACACTGTGGTGACTGTGGCGCACTATTTTGTTAAAACTAGCGGAACAAGTTTTTGCAGATCAACCGGAACAAACATTGCCCTTTCTGTGGTGGCAAAGTTTGGAGTATCCAATGGAAAATTTGAGATAAGAGTGGAGGGTCCTGATGAAGTCCGTAGAACTGGGATTTGGAAGCCTACCATGTGTCCTCATTGCGATCATAAACGGAGGGGTAAATTGTTTTGGCAGTCTGAGAGTGAAGACAGTGACAGTGTTTCCATACCAGTACCTACTCGTGCCACCCCGAGAAATGCAAGAGGGGTCTCCAATGGTGGAAGGTTCCGGGGAAATGGTAATGGTAATATCTATGAAAACAATATTATGGTTTTCAAAAGAAGATGATGATAACAGTTATTCAACTCAAGACAAGACAATCTTGGTGGGAGAAGATTTGTGTTTTCTTTTTCTTAGTAGACAATAATTTGTCTCTGGTCGGATATTACGCAGAATCCAATTGTAACCAGCACTTTGTCTTTTCTTTCTGAATAATCAATTTCGGTGTCATTGTCTATTTTGCTTATGTGATCTTTACCACACAAGTGGCTATGACTATGTATATTTGGTGAAGCCATGAGAACAAAGTTGCACAATGATTTGGCACTCTGACAGTGATGACAGTGAGAGTGTTCCTCTGGCACGGCGTCATGGTGGCTGCCAGAAAAATTGAAGAACGGTTAACAATGGTGTGGAAGGTTCAATGGCAATGGTAATGGTAATTTCATTGATAATAGATATATGTTTTTTGGAAAGAGATGGTGGTAATATAAGGTACCAAATTTTGTTATTCTACTAGTTTGGTATGAAGTAACGTACTTTCATATGTTCTGATTGCATGACAATGAATAAGCCACCATCATGTATAGACAATAAACCTAGGTGTTCTTGTTTTTGTTTTTGGTTTTTGTTTTAATCTTACTTACTTCACAGTTGTTTGTGTAATGAAGAACAGAGATGTTGTGTGTCTTTATTTTCTAAATTTCTTAGTAGTGTTGCATTTATTGTTTATTTACTGATCAACACTAATTAAGTTAGGGTTCGTGCTTTTAGTATTTGTTTTTAATAATGTTTTAATTTTTAAATATTAAGAAAAATATTAAATGGTATTCTAAATTCACATTTAAGTTAGTTAAAATAATTTAAACAGTACGTTACTTTGAAATTTATTTGAAAAATTAAAAAGATTTTAACGCAGTTGAGTGAAAGAGACTATATTTAACTAATATATATTCAAAGAAAATGAAATAAGTATCGAAAATAACTATGATAAAATATGAATAATGGAACACCTAATGAAATTATTGTTATATATGTGTACCAAAAACTGAATGGAGATTGTTAAACTTTTTTTCTTTGTTAACTACTGTTTAAACAAAAATAATAAAAGCTAATTTATTTTATGTGTTTATTAAATTTTCCTTTACGAGGAAAGAGTTCCACTATTTTCAACCTCAGTCAATTTTTACATTCATTTTATATTTACTTCTTTAATCTTTTATTTATTTATTTTTATAAACATAACATTTTAGTTTTTAAAATAAATATATTACTGGTATGAAGTGATTATTGTAAAAAAAAACCATTTCCATTAGGATAAAAATAATTTTTTGACTACTAAATTTTGACATTTTTCTCTTACAATCTTAGGTGTCATCTTTTGAGTGGTTTTTTATTTATTCTTTTACTCATTTTCAATCTTTCAAAAATATTTAGAAGATAACACTCGTGTTATAAGAGAAAATTGTCAAAATTTAATAGTCAAAATATCATTGTTATAACAAAATAAAATCAAGAAAATAAACAGGCACAAACACCCATTTGTGACCCACACTCATAAAAGAATTGAGTTAGTGGAAGAATCAAACAGGTGGAAAACATGGAGAATATATATATATATATATATATATAACAGTAAAAGGAGAGTGGTTTGAAAAAAATTATGATGCAGAATTAGATGCTACCATGATTAAATTAATCTGCGGAAGAATAACGCTTCCCAGTGCAAAGATTATACTGTATTGAGTTCATCTTTATATATAACTTTGGCATGTGAACATCCTCTGCAGGAAAACCAGAGAAACCCTAACATAGTGTATTCACCCATTATTATTTTATCAGTAACTTCACACACCCTACATCCTCCCATATATGCACACCATATTTCTCTATATCCATTCAAGTTTAAACCCTTAAACTACTTAGAAATCCATTCCAATTCTCGTGCTAAGTTGTGGTCTTGCTTCTTCTCTTTTGTATAAAAGAAGAAGATGGGAAACAGTCTTGGTGTTGTTCTCGATAATTATATTGGAAGTGCTCCATTTCCTTGCCATCTACAACTGGGACCATCCACTTCCATCGACTTATCCAGAGATTTGTATCCACTAGAAGGGGGACCGGTGCTTGAGATAGTGTGTGTGACATACAAAATAGATGAGAAAAGGTGTATGGTACACTTAGTAAGGCATAATGTTGATCGATATGGCAACGTCGACAGGGTCGATTTTAACATCTGGGACCCCTTATCTGGGAAAACTAATATCACAATTGGTATGCAAATCACTGATACCAATTATGTTAGTATAAATCGCCATGGGAGTACTTTCACAAACTCCACTTTATGGACAAAGACAAACAGGAGTTTTGATGCATGGGGTGGTGTTATCGATACAACGGTTGACTTCTATGGGAGTGCAGGCACATGGGGTCTTCTTGCTGTGGAGTCAAAGAAAAACAACACGGAGGAAGAGGCTGAGGTCGTCACCGTGGCGCACTACTTTGTTAAAAGTAGCGGAACAAGTTTCTACGGATCAACTGGAACTATTAAAGTATAATGCAAATTTTAGAAGAATCTAGAAAAATATAAGATAGAGTTGTTGAAATGTAAAGAAACTTCTAAAGTATTGGAGAAAAGCCTAGAATAGAAAGAAAAATCAAGAACATTCAACTATGTAGAAAAATCTAGAAGTATTTGCATTAGTTCTACCTAGAAGTTTCTAGAATAATTTATGGGTCTATAAATACCCATGTATGCTACCATTTTGTAACATGAAGAACAACTAACACAATATCCAATACAACTACTCTCAACTACAAAATACACTTCTCCAACTACTACTTTCACACTCTACTATCCACACATTTTCTCTATCCCTTCAACTATCCCTTTAACAACCTTAAAATACTAACAGTGGTATCAGAGCCAGGTTCGATCATTTATTGGGCGTAGAAAAATTATTCTATTACTTCCAAAACCTTCCTTCTATAGTTCCAAAAGAAGAGAGTTTTTTCTCTTAATCCATGGCTTCTAACATTGTTCACTTTTCTTCAGTCCCCCTACCAGTTTTTACTGGTAAAAATTTTGACCTTTGGAAACTCAAACTAAAGACATATTTTATCACACAAAAATTGTGGGATATTGTTCAATCTGGTTATACAAAACCAGATAATATTGAGACTTTATCTGAGGAGGAACGGAAAAAGCTAGAAGATTCTGAACAAAAGGATGTCCAAACATTATTTGTTCTTCAACAAGTTGTGGGAGAAACTATCGTCATGAGGATCATGGATGCAGAAACTGCAAAAAGGGCATGGGATATTTTGGAAGAAGAATTTGAAGGCAATGAACAGGTACGCTCCGTTAAACTACACTATCTAAGAAGAGAATTTGAGACCATCAGAATGAAGGAATCTGAGACCATTGAAGAATACTATGGAAGAATAAAAGAAATAGTGAATAAAATGAAGTTATATGGAAAAGAAATTAAGGAAAAAAGAGTGGTAGAAAAAATTCTTATCACTCTCACAGAAAAATATGATTCCATAGTAGCTTCCATAGAAACTTCCTCGGATCCATCTTCTCTATCGATAAGTAAATTAGTTGGTCTCCTTGGAGCGCACGAAGCAAGATTAAATAATCGTGCTGATACAAATTCAGTCGAAAATGCCTTCCAATCAAAGCTCAAATTACAACCCAAAAGGAGAGAAGAAGAAGAAAAGAAAAATATTGAAGAATATTCTAGAAGCAAAGATTCTAGAAATTTCTCTGGAAGCAAGAAAGATAAATATCCTCCGTGTGGCATTTGCAATAAGTCAAGTCATGCAGAAAAAGATTGTTGGCATTGTGGGAAGCCAATATGTCATTATTGCAAGAAGCCTGGACATGTGGAGAAATATTGTCGTAATAAAAATAAGCATCAAGCAAACTTTGCTGAAGAACATAATCAGGAGCAACGTTTATTCTATGCCAATCAAGAATCTCATAGTGGAGAAGGAAACTGGTACTTGGACAGTGGATGCAGCAATCACATGGCCAAAGATCAAAGTATCTTCAAAGACATTGATAAATCTGTCAATGTCAAAGTTCGTCTCGGAAATGGCGCCACAGTGGAGTCTCAAGGCAAAGGAACTGTCATGGTGGAGACAAAGAAAGGTATGAAATTCATCAAGGATGTTTTACTAGTTCCCAATCTTAAAGAAAATCTTTTAAGTATTGGCCAAATGATGGAGAATGGGTATTCTCTTCACTTTGAGAAAGATACATGCAAAATTTATGACAATAGAAGGTTAGAAATTGGTGAAGTAAAAATGGAGAAGAGAAATAGAAGCTTTCCCATAAGCTTCAAACCTGGAACTAATATTGCCATGAAGGCGGAAGTTGATGACTCATGGCTTTGGCATAGAAGATTTGGCCACTTCAACACACATGCCTTAAAGCTTCTATATCAGAAAAACATGATGAGGGATCTTCCTTACTTGAAGGAGAACAATGAATCATGCGAAGGATGTCTTCTCGGCAAGCAACACCGATTGCCATTCTCAACAGACAAAGCATGGAGAGCAAAAGACTTACTAGAATTAATCCACACCGATGTTTGTGGACCGATGAGGACGCCTTCACATCACAACAACAGGTACTTCATCCTCTTCATTGATGACTTCTCTAGAATGACATGGGTCTATTTCTTAAAGGCAAAGTCAGAAGTCTTTGGAATATTCAAGAAATTTAAGGCTTTTGTCGAGAAACAAAGTGGAAAACAGATAAAAGTACTTAGAAGTGATCGTGGAAAGGAGTACACATCTCGTGAGTTTGACAAATTCTGTGAAGATGAAGGCATAGAACGACAACTTACAGTCGCATATACCCCACAACAAAATGGTGTTTCGGAGAGAAAGAATCGCACAGTCATGGAGATGGCGAGATCAATGCTGAAGGAGAAAGGACTACCAAATACATTTTGGGCAGAAGCAGTCTACACTGCTGTCTACCTACTCAATAGATGTCCTACTAAAGCAGTCCAAGACAAAACTCCAATCGAAGCCTGGAGCGGTAAGAAACCATCAGCTAAACATCTAAGAGTATTTG